>Ga0247805_1000063_pt1 | contig 94706 bp, 76 predicted proteins | sample UWRJL044104R1_FD_180930 | JGI IMG/M metagenome (GOLD analysis project Ga0247805, IMG submission 180930) | Plant litter microbial communities from Arlington Agricultural Research Station in Wisconsin, United States - UWRJ-L044-104R-1 | ecosystem: Environmental > Terrestrial > Plant litter >...
AGAAAGATGGTGCGAAGCATTATGAAATATCGGGACCATTGTTTTTTGGTTCGGTAACCGGATTTGCGGAGAAGTTTGATGTTCAAGAAGACCCGGAAACCATCATCATTGATTTTGCCGAAAGCCGTGTGGTGGATATGTCGGCCATTGAAGCCTTGAATGCTGTTACGAGCAGGTATCATAAAGTTGGGAAAACTGTTTATCTGCGCCATTTGAGTCCGGATTGTATTGCGTTGTTGCGCAATGCAGAGGCCATTATCGACATCAATATTATTACAGACCCAACTTATAAAGTGGCAACGGATAAAAACTAAAATCCGTACCTATCAAAAAATTCACTGGTTTCCATCTCCATTTCTTTTAATTTATCCCCACAAAAATTATAGACAATTACTTCATTAAAAACTTTGCCGTTATAGTGATATCTATAATTGTAGTAAACTGACAAACCCGTTGTAATCTTATATTCAAGAATCTTCCCACTTACACTTGTTGTACAATGAACATCCTTATTATAATATTTCTTAATTACAATATGAGCATAGTAGATCGCTCCTAAGAGAACCACTAGCAAAAGCATATTCTTGAAATCACTGCTCATGTTTTAAAAGTATAAACAAACATATCTAAAATATCTTTTTAGTCTTTACAAAGACTTATAAAAAGCCCCACCTTTACTTGAAAATGTATTATTTCTCTATCATTAAAACAGCAACAAATAATATGATTATAACTGAAACAAAAATAGTACTTAACAGCAGGGTCAAAAAAGTCTTGAGCAAAACTTTCGGTTTAGGCATATCCTTAAAAAATTGTCCATACGACCATAACATCAGTAACAATTCAGGAAAAAACATCCAATTCGAAACCTGAGTGAAATCGTCTTTCTTTCCAATTGCTACTAAGACCAGCAAGACAAACATTCGAAACCAAGTTTTTTGTGCACTGAAGAAAGAGTTCAGGATAATATGTTCGTAGTAATTATATCCTTCCTTGCGAAACACAAGATAGGATCCCAATGCAAATATGGGAAGCTGCACCAAGATTACAATCGGGAAATGATGTCCTATCCACTCGTTTACCATCTTATAGTCAAAATATCCATCGTCTTTTCCTGAAAATAGATCAATCTCGAAGGTGTAATACAATAGTCCGTAGAAGGTAGCCAACACTACCAACATCGAAATCGGCTTGTAATGCTTGACCCTCTTCCCTGCGATATAATCCCGAATCGCATGACCCGGTCTGGTAAACAATTCTCTGGCCGAATAAAACAAGCCACCGTGTACATGAAAAAGACCATGGCTGAGATCGTGCATCACAAAATGCGTGTCTATAGAATGGGTATCGGCTGGTTGTCCACAGTTGTTACAAAAATTCCCTTCAAACTCATTTCCACAATTCTTACATATCATCTTTTCCTAATTTAGCAGTTTTCTTTTTGGCTTTTGGTTTCGGTGGATTATCCAATATTTTATTGATCTTGTCCGGTCCTTTAAAACGATAGCCTACATAAAACTCAAAAAACTGTTGGCGATCCTGCAAGTGAATCTTAGGATCAGCATCATAATAAAAGGTATTGAGGCTTGCCGTTGCTCCGGTATAAAACTTTTCCGAATTATAACTCAATGTCAACCGCAATTGCGTTTGAAACGAAAAACCATCCACAACCTCATCTGGGGTAGCATTGTCATAAACCGTCTTGGTATGGTTATACCCCACACCACCATAAACACCTGGCGCCACCATAAAACGATCCTTGATTACCCAATTGTAGTAATAGGCCGGACCCATCGCCACATCAATAATGTTATCCTTACTCGGATCTTCGTTTTTAATCTCTGTAAAATTATAGCTGATGCTTGGCACAAAACTTCCTGCACTTTTCTTCTGCCATTCACTTTGCAGGAAAATAGACCTCAATGAAAAGTTGGGATTAAACGAATAAGCCGTACTTCCGCCATATCGCGTCACTTGGAAATTCGGAAACAAGATATTTTCGGTAATCCCGATATCATCCTTATCTACATAAAACCCTTTTGTCTTGGAATATTGAAGGCTCTGCAGCCATTGTCCAAAATATAATCGGGTTCCTAAATTATAGTAACTGGTTTTTCCTTTCGAGGCATCGTCCTTGTTAAAACGGATAAATTCAGGCGTATAACCAATGTCAAATTCTATAAACTTATACATAAAAGTCAGCGTAGTCTTCAACCTTTGATTTGGAGCCAGCGTAAAATCCAGATTATCCGCGTTGTCTTTTATGTGAAAGGAGTTGAAGCTGTTGCTAAAACCAACACGCAACTTTATATAATCATCATACAGCTCTATGTATTCATTGGACATACGCTTCTTTTTGATGGTATCCGTAGTTACTCCATCTTGTGCCTGAGCCATCAAACAGATAAAAAGGCAAAATGTTATATAGTTATTTTTCATAAATAATGCTTAACGTTTCGCTTTAGACCCAAATGGACAACGCTTGATCAGGTAATTTACGGTAGCACTATGGGCATCAAATCCACTGCCAAATGCCTTTCTCGATTCAGAATAGATGTTCTTTCCTTGATCGGTGTAGAAATTCAAATCAATCTTGGTATCATACTCAACGGTAGTGCTTGCATTGTTGGAATTGAAAACCGTTCCCGTAACCTTTGTTGTTTCTTTCCTTCCCTCCTTCTTCTCGGTCGCTTTCCCATCAACAGTAGAGATACCACTCCCGTAAGTTGAACTTCCCTTTGTAGTAACATTCGCAATGCCATAAACCACATTTTCAACACCAAGCAAAATGGCCATTTCCTGAGGCGTCTTGGTGGCGATATTGGAGCGTGTCAGTCCTGCCTTTGCCAAAAGGCTGTTGGTCGTAATAGGATCCTGAACATCCCTCACCGAAGTATTTTCCTTGATCGAATTATACGTTTCCGTTTGCAGTTGCTGGGAAATGGCAATAACGTCTATCGAAGCATCATTAGTAATAAAATCAAAAGGCAATACTGCAATTTTTCCTTTTCGCTCAACAGCAGTCGAAGAAGCACTTGCCGAAACAGGAGCCGAAGCATTAATTATCTCTGTCCTTCCGCTCGAAAATTCAATCTTGCCGATCTCTGATTTTTTAAATTCATACTCCAGCGTTTCGCCTTTATATACAAATTTGATGGCATCGTCCTTGACAGAGACCACTTTACCTTCTCTCTTCTCACCGTTGAGCATCGTTACTTTGTCCTGTGCAAATACTGTAATGACGTTACAAAAAAGCACCATAAAAAACAGCACCCTTTTCAAAATAAATGTTTTCATACGTTTATATTTTTAAAGTTTATACGCAATACCAGTTCCAACAGCTCCTAGCGAAGCACCATCGGCACTGATGGATTTATAGAATATAAAAGCATCAATACGGCTTTTGATCCAACCCAGTTTGGGCAAAATTAACAGTGGTAATTTGTTCATAATGATTTTTTTTCGGGGTTTGAGATATAAAAATACTCATTTTTTAAAAACGAAAGCCAATAGCCAATCATTTTAAGTTGCAAAAAAAGGGTTGGCTTTACATCCCTTCTAAATTAAAAAATCAATAAAATCCGTGGCAAAAAATCCCAACATTTTTGCTTCACACCTCGGAATAAACTTCTATGCAGTATCTCAGTTCTCTTCTTTTGTCATTTTTTTCTCATAAGTCTTACACAAAAAAAACGGGCCAAAAGCCCGTTTCCTTACTATATAATAAAGTACTATCGCTTGAAAGCAATTCGCTCCCCAACATTTAGTCCGTTGTTCTTCGCCAACACCCCACACATATGAAACAGCATTCGTGCGCCAACATTTCCATCCCAATCCGTATCACCTGGTGCTACTTCCACCAAATCAAAACCTATGATCTCCTTGCCGCTATCGGCCAGCCTGCTCAACAAATAGGCAGCCTCCTCAAATGAGAAACCTCCCGGTACGGGCGTTCCGGTATTCGGACAATACCAAGGGTACATTCCGTCAATATCAAAACTAATCGCAACCTTCTGTGGCAACGAGGCAATGATCGCATCACAATGCTGGGACCACGTTCTTCCTTCAAAAGTTTCCTTTTTCAAGTCCATATCACTATAGACCACCACACGGCCTTTTTGTGCCACTTCAACTTCCTGCTCGCAGAAATCACGAATCCCTACTTGCACGATCTTGGATATCTGAGGAAGCTGCAACGCATTATACATAATAGAAGCATGCGAATAAGTGAATCCCTCGTAGGCAATCCTCAAATCCATATGCGCATCAAGGTGCAGGATACCAAAATCACTGTGCTGTGCAGCCAATGCCTCATAATAACCAAGTGGCGTAGAGTGGTCACCCCCCAGAAGCACGACTTTCTTACCTTTTTGAGTCCAATACAAAGTACGTTCCCTGACCTCATCTTTCAAATCATGGCATATCTTGTTGATCTTGTCCAAATCCGACTGCAATGGTGGCAGGCTCTCAATTACCTCACCACTTTCCAATGCTGCTATGATCGGTTGCGCCAACGCTTTATATTTTTTACTGTCCGATGCCCATTTATCCGTCTGCTCATTAAGATCCAAATAGATTCCAAGCTTCCACAACTCCGGAAAATCCTGATGGTGCAAATCCACCTGGAACGATGCATCCAGTATGGCATCCGGACCCTCCGAAGCACCAGCTCCATAACTTACCGTCACTTCCCAAGGCACAGGAATAATCACAATATCACTCTCTTCTGCCGTAAAAGGCAACCCGAAGATACTTTCATCTGCCAATCCTGGTTGGGATGGGTCGAAGTTTTTTATTTTTTCTTGCTTAGTCATTTTTATTTTTTTTTAACGCAATTGTCTTTTCTCTTGCTTCTTTTATAACCTAAATCTTCTTAACCGTGCGACTGAATCCCTTGCTTCAAAATCTGCCCGAACTCATACATGTCCTCAAACGAACAATACAATGGAACAGGTGCCAGACGAATCACATTCGGTTCCCTCCAATCCGTAATTACACCATTCTTCATCAAATATTCAAATAATGAGCGCCCTTCACCATGCAAGAATACCGACAATTGCGAAGCTCTTTCCAACGGATTGCTTGGCGTGATGATCTCGAACGTACTGTTTACTTCTTTGTCAATTTCTTGCAAGATGAATTCAAGGTAAGAGGTAATCTTGTCCCTCTTTTGAATCAGTGCGTCCATTCCAATTTCAGCAAACATTTCTACCGATGCCAGATAAGGTGCCAATGTCAGGACAGGCAAGTTACTGATCTGCCATCCATCTGCTCCTTCAACAGGATCGAAAGTCGGTTCCATCTTGAAACGTCTGTCCTTGTTGTGTCCCCACCAACCGGCAAAACGTGGAAGATCTTCGTCCTTATGGTGCTTCAAATGCACGAAGCATCCCGAAGCATTCCCGGGTCCTGAATTCATATATTTGTAACTGCACCAAGCGGCGAAATCTACTTCCCAATCGTGTAATTCTAGCTTGATGTTTCCAGCGGCATGTGCCAAATCCCAACCTACATAGGCACCGGCTTTATGCCCTGCTTCCGTAATGGTTTTCATATCGAATACTTGTCCGGTGTAATAATTCACTCCACCTATCAGCACAAGTGCCAGCTCATCGCCTACTTCTTCAATCTTTGCTAATACATCTTCCAGACGGATGTTGTGCTCTCCTTCCCTGCGTTGAATTTCCACAATCATATCCGAAAGGTCGATGCCCAAATGCTGCGAGTGAAAATGCACCTGGCTCTGGATCATGTATTGGTCACTCGGAAACGCTTTCGCCTCACAAAGAATCTTGAATCGTTTAACCGTAGGACGATAGAACGATACCATCAGTAAATGGAGGTTTACAGTTAAAGTGTTCATCACGGTTACTTCGCTGGGCAAGGCACCCACAATTTTACTCAACGGATTCGCAAAACGCTCGTGGTAATCCCACCAAGGTTTCTCGGCATAGAAGTGACCTTCAACTGCCAGTTTGGCCCAGTCGTCCATTATTTCGTCAACGTAGGCTTTTGTTCTTTTAGGCTGCAATCCTAGGGAGTTTCCTGTAAAATAGATTACTTTCCTTCCATTTACTTCTGGAAAAAGGAATTCATTCCTGTAGTGGTAAAGTGTGTCTTGAGCGTCCAGTTCTTGTGCGAACTCACGTGTATTTTGAAAAGTCATTGGTTGTTGTTTAGATGGCCGTAAAAATAGGAAAAAAGATTGATTGGAGGAAGGAGAACGGTTTTAAGAAAATTCAAACATCATATATCCATTCAGTTATTTAACTTCCTAATCTTCACATAAGCAATTTAATAATATGATAAATTTTGTATTTTTGTTTAATCAAACTCTATAAGCCATGAAGTATCCAAAATACAATTATCGTTCAGAGAAATCGTTACATTACTATGAATTTATTAGTGAAGGCCCAAAAGGTTCAATTAAAAAAATCATAGAATATACTGAAACGGCAACAAAAAACGTTTATAATTTAGGTTTTGGAGATTATGACGAAAACACCAAAATGTTAAGCGACATCACTGTAACCAATAATGGCGATAGTTTAAAAGTATTAGCCACAGTAGCATCTACAGTTTATGCCTTTACTCAAAAATATACTGAGGCGTGGGTTTTAGCAACTGGTAGTACAAATGTTAGAACTCGATTATACAGGATGGGAATAACAAACAATCTTGCTGAAATTGCTGAAGATTTTGTAATTTTTGGTTTTGACAGTAATGGCAATTGGACTGAATTTATAGTTGGCGAAGATTATGAAGCGTTCTTAATAACAAAAAGAGAAAATTTAAAATAATAAGTTATGACAATAGATGAATTAAACAAATCAAAAGTTCCGATTATTGTCCTTGACAAAAAATTGGAAGAATTGAAAGGAAAAGTTCTATTCCCCGAAAAATTAGACAAAGCAAACGAAATTTTAGCAAAAGCCAGTTTGCCTAAACTTTCCAAGAAAAAACAATCTTAAATAAAAATCCCATCTTGTTTTGAACAAGATGGGATTTTCTATTTGTATAAATTTACTTTACGAAGCAATTTCCAATCGCTTGAGTAAATTCTTGTTCAATGTGTCTTTCACATAATCCCTGTCGATTGCCAGAGTCTTATCGTCTGAACTTGGCAATTCGTACATCGCATCGGTAAGGATGGCCTCACATAACGAACGTAATCCTCTTGCTCCAAGTTTATATTCCAAAGCTTTGTCTACAATATAATCTAACGCCTCATCAGTGATCGTAAATTCAACATCATCAATCGAGAACAACTTCTGGTATTGCTTGATCAAGGCATTCTTTGGCTGTGTCAAAATGGCTCTCAAAGTCGCCCTGTCCAAAGGATCCATATGCGTCAACACCGGCAAACGGCCAATAATTTCTGGAATCAATCCGAAATCCTTGATGTCTTTTGGGATGATGTATTGCAAAAGGTTGTCCTTATCGATGTTGTCTGCATTTTTAGAAGTGCTGTAACCAACGGCTTGACGGTTCAATCTTTTTGAGATGATTTTCTCCACGCCATCAAAAGCGCCACCGGCGATGAACAAGATGTTCTGTGTATTGACTTCGATGAATTTCTGGTCCGGGTGCTTACGACCTCCTTTTGGTGGTACGTTTACAATGGTTCCTTCCAATAATTTCAACAAGGCCTGCTGCACACCTTCGCCCGAAACATCACGTGTGATGGATGGGTTGTCGCTTTTACGGGCAATCTTATCGATTTCATCAATGAAAACAATACCTCTCTCCGCTTTTGTCAAATCGTAATCGGCTGCCTGAAGCAAACGTGTCAGGATACTCTCAACGTCTTCTCCCACATACCCAGCTTCTGTCAATACGGTTGCATCAACGATAGCCAAAGGAACGTCCAACATTTTTGCGATGGTTTTAGCCACCAATGTTTTTCCGGTTCCCGTTTGACCCACCATAATGATGTTGCTCTTTTCGATTTCCACTTCATCGTTGTCCTGCTGTTGCATCAAACGCTTGTAGTGGTTGTAAACTGCAACTGACATTACTTTTTTTGTCTGGTCTTGGCCAATTACATATTGGTCCAAAAACGCACGGATTTCTTTTGGTTTCTTCAGGATCAAATCGCCTGTCAATTTCTTGGACGACTTGCTCGATTTTAATTCCTCTATTACGATTCCGTGGGCTTGCTCGATACATTTATCACATATGTGAGCATTGATTCCTGCAATTAATAAATTGGTTTCTGGCTTATTCCTTCCACAAAACGAACACTCTAAAACTTCTTTTGCCATTTATTTTTTAGTTGCAAAGTTGCAAAGCCACAAAGTTGCAAAGTAAACCTCTGCAACTTTGAGCCTTTGAACCTCAATTTAACTTCTTCTCAACACTTCATCAATCATTCCGTATTCCTTTGCCTCATCGGCTTTCATCCAATAGTCACGTTCGCTGTCCTTGTGCACCCTGTCGAACGACTGCCCTGAATGATCAGAAATAATCTTGTATAATTCTTCTTTTAATTTCAACATCTCTCTCAAGTTGATTTCCATATCGGTAGCAACGCCTTGTGCTCCTCCTGATGGCTGGTGGATCATTACCCTTGAGTGTGGCAAAGCCGAACGTTTTCCTGCAGCTCCAGCACAAAGCAAGACAGCTCCCATTGAAGCGGCCATTCCTGTACAGATTGTTGCAACATCTGGCTTGATGTATTGCATTGTATCATAAATTCCCAATCCTGCATAAACACTTCCTCCTGGAGAGTTGATATAGATTTGAATGTCTTTTGCTGCATCTGCACTTTCCAAGAACAACAACTGCGCTTGAACGATGTTGGCAATTTGATCATCAATTCCTGTTCCTAGGAAGATGATCCTGTCCATCATCAATCTTGAGAATACATCCAGTTGAGAAACGTTCAACTGGCGTTCTTCGATGATATAAGGCGTCATATTGGTTGGTGTCATTGCACCTACAATTTTATCGTAGTACATTGCATTTACACCTTGGTGCTTTGTAGCAAATTTTTTAAATTCTTTACCGTAGTTCATATATTTTTCTTCTTTAAAGTTGATAGTTTAAAAGCTTAAAAGGCTTTCGATTATTATGTCAAAGCAAACTTTGCGCCAAAACTTCTAAATAATAAAAAGCGCCAGAATGGCATTCTGACGCTCAAATATAATGATTTTTCCTTTGAAATTATTCTCCGTATGAAGCGGCGATAAACTCTTGGTAAGTTACTTCTTTTACAGAAGAGCTTACTTTTTCTTTGTACAAGTTTAGCATTTTTTCGCTCATCACCTGGTCAGAAAGTCTTTTCACTTCTTCCTGATTCGATAAAACTCTTGTCACGATTCCGTCAACATCTGCATCGGTTGGATTTAATTGTCCGAATTGTGCCATTTGTTTCTTGATCATTTCAGCAGCATATACCTTTAAATCTGCAAAGTTGATCTGCAAATTATTTTGCGACATTACTTTTCCTTCGATCAATTGGTAACGCAAACCGTTTTCTGATTTTGCGAATTCCTCTTCTGCTTGTTCTGGTGTCAAAGGTGTTTCTCCAACCGTTTGAATCCATCTCTTCAGGAATTCAGAAGGCAATTCGAATTTTGTATTTTTCAACAACGCTTCAGTCACGTCGTTCAAGAACTTTTGATTCGATTGCGTTTCGAATTGCTTCTCAGCATCTTCCTTGATCTTTTCCTTGATTTCTTCAACAGAAGATACATTCCCTTCTCCGAATAATTTATCGAACAATTCCTGGTTCAATTCAGCTGGTTCGCTTTCTGTAATTTCTTCGATGGTAAACTCTACATTGATATCCAAACCGTGAACATCATCGTGACCTACTTTCAAATAGTCCATCAATTGGTGGTCGTCTTCAAACAAACCTTTTGTATTCAATGTAACAACATCTCCTACTTTTTTACCTAAGAACAAAGCTTCAACTGCTTTTTCATCTTTGAAAATCTCTAAAGAAAATTGAGCTGGAGCGTCGATTGCTTTTTCTTCATTTCTAAAAGTTCCAGAAACATCATTTCCTTTTTCGAAAGTATCTTTGGCAATCATTTTACCGTATTGCTTCCTGATTCTTGCAACTTGGTCTTCCAACATTTTATCGTCGGCAGAGATTTTATAGTGTGTCAAATCTTTGATTGAACCCAAATCAATTTCGAAGTTTGGAGCAAGCGCTATGTCGAAATCAAATTCGATTTTCTCAGCATCCCAATCAATATTATCATTCTTTACAGGAAGTGGATTTCCTAACAAATCCAATTTCTCTTGCTGAAGGTACTTGGTCAAATCTTCTTGAATCGTTTTGTTTACCATATCCAAGAAAAGAGGACGACCGTATTTTTTTTCAATAGTACTCATCGGAACCGTTCCTTTTCTAAAACCTGGAAGCTCCGTTTGTTTTTGATATTCCTTTAACATCTTTTCTACTTTATAAGTATAATCAGATTTATAAACTGCCACAGTTAGAACTGCATTTAAGTCGTCGATATTTTTTCTAGTAACATTCATTTTTTTACATCATAAAATTGGGTTGCAAAATTATACTTTTTTTGCAACCCAGCCAAGTTCTATTTTAAAGAATTAACAATGTTGTTTTTAATTATTTGTCTTTATCCGTAAAAGCAAATGTGAGTGATTGCAATACCGATAAAATAATACTGAAAAATAAAGCGGTCCAGAAACCATCAATCCCAAAACCATCTACAAGTTTAGAACAAAGCATAATCATTGCTGCATTTATGACCAATAAAAACAATCCTAATGTTATAAATGTGACAGGCAAGGTAAACAGCACCAGTATTGGCTTTACAAATAAATTCAACAATCCCAAGACGATGGCTACCACTATTGACGTTACAAAACTATCAACTCTAACTCCAGGCATAAAATTCGCAATCAGCATCACCAGGATTGCAGTAACTAAAATTCTAATAATCAAACCCATATTTTTTACTTTTTATTCTCTCAAATATAGAAAATTTGCCCCAAACTTAATCCCTGCCACTTGATAAAATTTCATACATTTGAGTATTAGAAACCTCTTAACCTCGAAATTATGAAAAAAACATTACTTTTTGCTTTCTTATTTGGCAGCCTATATATTCAAGCTCAAGAGTTCTGGACCGCCAAGTCTACAAGTTTCAACCAAACTAGTCGCGGCGTGGATGATATTTCCATAGTGGATGATAATGTAATCTGGGCAAAAGCCTACGATGGAGCGAGCGATACGCCCGCCAATGTCAGACAATACGCCAAGAGTACTGATGGCGGAAACACCTGGATATCAGGAAACATCAATTTGGGAATCGGGGAAAACAATCTTACTGTTTCCTCAATAACAGGAGTTTCTTCCAATACTGCCTGGGCAACCGCTCATCCCAGCCCATCTGGAAATGGCGGTGTTTGGAAAACCGTTGATGGGGGAACAACCTGGACAAAACAGACAATTGCCACATTCAATACATCAGATTCCTTCACGAATTTGGTTTATTTCTGGGATGAGAATAACGGGGTCGTTCAAGGAGATCCGGCCAATAATTATTTTGAAATCTATACCACTACAAATGGAGGAACAATCTGGACAAGAGTTCCGAGTGCAAATATCCCGGCACCTCTGTCTGGCGAATATGGATATGTACACAACTACGATGTTGTAGGAAACACTATCTGGTTTGGAACCAACAAAGGAAGATTTTTCAAATCAACCAACAAGGGACTGAATTGGACCGTGACCCAATCTCCAATCACTGATTTTGGGGGAACAGCTTCCAGCGGAAGTTATTCTTTTTCTGATGCGAACAAGGGATTGCTGCTAGCCTCCAATGGCACACTGTACAAAACAATCAACGGCGGACTAACCTGGACTACTCAGGCTTTTACAGGGGTTATTGGGAACAGGAATATTGAATACATTCCCGGTACTGCTACTGTTGTTTCCGTAGGAACTACTACCGGACAATCTCCAACTTCTTACACGGCCTACAGCCTCAATGATGGTGTAAGCTGGACTCAAGTGATGTCGGGAACACAAGTGACCACCTTGAAATTCAAGGACAGTAATCTTGGTTTTGGCGGAGGCTTCACCACTTCTTCAACTGCGGGAGGAATTTATAAATATACCGGAACAGCTTTATCAACTGAGGAGTTTGCAACCACAATAAATTTGATCGCCTACCCAAACCCTGCTACAAATCTACTTACCGTTTCCGGAAAAGACATAAGTGAGATTATTGTTTTCGATTTGACAGGAAAACAAGTGATGACTAAAAAATCAAGTGCAACCGATACTTTCAACCTGGATATTTCCTCGTTATCCTCCGGAATGTATTTATTGAATGCAATTAATGAAACCGGATTGAAGTCGTCTTTGAAATTTTCCAAACTATAAGATCATCTACTATCCAAAAAAAGGACCTTTCATTAATTTGAAAGGTCCTTTTTTTTTACTTTATTCTTGTTTTAAAAAATCAATTGTTTTCTGATAAAATTCTTTTGGGTTTTCTGCATGAAGCCAATGTCCTGCATTTTCAATCACTTCTATTTGCGCTTTTGGAAATTGACGTCTTATACTATCATAGTCTTCCTCCTTTATATAATTGGAATTTCCTCCTTTTATAAACAGCACAGGCTTGTCATAAACTGCGTCTTCATTCAAAGCTTCGCCAATATTTTCGATTTCCTTGTTGAAAACTTCCAGATTGAATCGGAAAGCCAATTGTCCCGGTTCTTTCCAATAAAGGCTTTTCATCAAGAACTGGCGTGTCCCAAAATCATCAATGTACCCTTTCAAAATTTCTTCAACTTCGGATCTTTCTGGTTTTTGAGAAAAATCAACCGCATTCAATCCTGCCAAGATATCCTGATGATGCGGCCTGTAGTATTTCGGGCCAATATCAGCTACAATGAGCTTGTTTATCTTTTCAGGGTATTGCATTGCAAAAAACATCGCCACTTTTCCGCCCATCGAATGCCCAAGCAGATCAATCTTGTCCAGATTATTTTCCGCGCAATACTCATGGACATCCTGAACCATCGCCGCATAATTAAATTCATCCGAATGAAAACTGCGTCCGTGATTTCTCAAATCCAGCATATGGACCTGGTAACCTTCAGATGCAAATTGCGTTCCCAATGTTTTCCAATTATCGGACATTCCCAAGAAACCGTGCATGATGATGAATGGCTTTCCTACTCCTTCTATTTTTGAATACAACATAATAGTTATGAGTTAATAAATTATGAGTTATAAGTGTTTCTTTCTACTTCAATTTATTGAGATACATATTTACAACATTTTCAAGACCTAGATAAATAGATTCCGAAATCAGGGCATGCCCTATTGAAACTTCCAATAGATTCGGGATATTCTGCTTGAAGAACTGGATGTTGTCCAAACTCAGATCATGTCCTGCATTGATTCCCAGATTCAAATCATTCGCTAATTTTGAAGCTTCAACGTAAGGCAAAATCCCGTCTTTGTTTCCCAAGCCGTATTGATGCGCAAAGGCTTCCGTGTAAAGTTCAATCCTGTCCGTTCCAACTTCCTTTGCTCCTTCTATCATTTTCAGGATCGGATCCACAAATATTGAGACGCGGATATCATTTCGTTGAAATTCCTGCACCACTTCTGTCAGATAGGCTTTATGAGAAACAGTATCCCAACCAGCAGATGACGTAATGGCACCAATTGCATCTGGCACCAACGTAACCTGTGTCGGCTTGCATTCCAATACCAGGTCTATAAAATTATGCTGTGGATTTCCTTCAATATTATATTCCGTATAAACGACAGGCTTCAAATCCCTTGCATCCTGATAGCGGATATGACGTTCGTCCGGACGGGGATGAATCGTGATTCCTTCTCCTCCAAATTTCTGAATATCCTTTGCAACCTGCAATAAATCGGGCACATTACCGCCACGAGCATTTCTTAATGTGGCAATTTTATTGATGTTTACACTTAATTTTGTCATTGGAATACTTTTTGTGAATGTTAACGAGCTACTATACTGCAAAAATACAAAGTTAATAAGGTGTTTTATGCTAAATTTTGATTATTTTGCAATCGATTATCCATACGATTATATGACAGAAATTAAAGATTACATCAACAACGATTTTAAAGCATTGGACAGTCAGGAAACCATTGACAACGTTCAGGATTTTTTTGCGGAAGTCCATTTTTCGCATTTTCCTGTTGTTGAAGAAAGCATTTATATCGGCAGCATTGCTTCTGAAGATGCTGAAACTTTCGATACCGATAAAACAATCGCCCATTACCGTTATACCCTTGAAGGTTTTTATGCCCGTACCAATATGATCTGGCTCGACATAATGGAAGTCTTTGCAAGGAATCACACCAACATCATTCCGGTTCTTGATGATGAGAATAAATATGTCGGGTATTATGAGATTGCCGACATCATCAAGTTTTTCAACGAGACTCCTTTCCTTAAAGAACAGGGCGGGATCATCATTGTCGAGAAAGCCATTTCTGAATATTCTATGTCCCAAATCGCACAGATTGTCGAAAGCAATGGGGGACGACTCCTGGGTACTTTTATTTCAGACACTACATCCAGCACAGTTCAGGTTACCATCAAGATAGGTCTCGGAGGAATGAACGAAATCATACAAACGTTCAGGCGCTATGATTACGAAATCATATCCGAACATCAGGAAGACAACTATTTGAACAGCCTGAAAGAACGCTCGGACTACTTGGACAAGTACCTCAATATGTAGAAGTTCATTTGGTTATTCGTTGGCTATGGTTATACGATTAATCGATTTTACAATAATGATCAGGTTTTCCTATTATCAATAACCGATTAACAAATAACCTTAAAATGAAAGTTGCCATTTACGGACAATACTATCAGAACAGTACGGAACCTATCATCAGGGACATTTTTGTTTTCTTCAATCAAAACAATGTAGAACTGGTTATTGAGGCTGACTTTTTGAAGATGTTATACGAAAAACAATTGGTCAAGAAAGAATACAAGACGTTCAAATCCTACAAGGAACTTGATTCTAGTTTTGATATCTTGCTGAGCATTGGTGGCGACGGAACCATTTTGAGAGCCGCAACCTTGGTTAGAAAATCTGGCATTCCGATTTTAGGAATCAATGCCGGAAGATTAGGTTTTCTGGCTTCCGTACAAAAAGAAAACATCGAAGCATTTCTGCAACTCGTTATTGATAGAAAATATTCTATTTCCAAAAGGACTTTGCTAAGTTTGAGCATTTCTCCCAAAAACAAGGACATCCAGGACATCAATTTTGCAATGAATGAAATTTCCGTAAGCCGGAAAGATACGACTTCGATGATTACGATAGAAACTTATCTTAACGGGGAATTTTTAAATTCTTATTGGGCGGATGGATTGATCATTGCAACTCCAACCGGCTCCACTGGCTATTCCTTGAGTTGCGGAGGCCCGATCCTTACACCTGATGTAAAAAGCCTCGTCATTACTCCCATTGCTCCACATAATCTGAATGCACGTCCATTGGTTATTCCCGACAAGACTGAAATACGCTTGAAGGTTTCGGGAAGGGAAGACCAATACCTGGTTTCTTTGGATTCAAGGATCACTTCCATAAAGAACGAGGCAGTGCTAACAATCAAGAAGACACCGTTTCAAATCAATATGGTAGAAATTCCCGGGGAAACCTTCCTCAAAACCCTTCGGAACAAGCTTCTCTGGGGCGAAGACAAAAGGAATTAAAAACTAAATCACCTCTAGATTATACTACAAAGCACTTTATTATCGTTTGTTATTCCTTTGATTGGATACATAATTTACATAATAATAACCCGTTTTGATATAATTCATCATTAATACTAAATTGTTAATCATTTAGTAGTCAGATTTGTTATATTTGCACGCTATTTTTAAAACGATGAATAGACTCTTTTTATCATTAATTTGCCTTATAAGCTTTACGGCTGCCAAAGCCCAGATTCACGAAATTGGTGTTTTTGCCGGCGGAAGTAGTTTCGTAGGAGATGTTGGTTCAATGACTTACCTCAAACCTAATGAATTTGCTTATGGACTTATTTACAAATGGAACAAGAGTACCAGGCATTCATGGAGAGCCTCGATTACAAATGTAAAAGTCACAGGTGACGACGACAAATCAAAGGACGAAAGGCGAAAACAACGCAATTATGACTTTGAGAACACCATAAAAGAAGTATCTTTAGGGCTCGAATTTAATTTTTTCGATTTCAATCTGCACGAGCTAAAAAGACAAATAACACCCTATGTGTTTTTAGGGTTGAACTATACACATTATAATGGATTGTATGTAGTAGACAATGGCACAAGTGCGGATACAAGAAAAGATTCCAGTTACGGAACATTATCAATACCAATGGCGGTAGGTGTCAAATCGAACATTACGCCACATTTGGTCCTGGGTTTCGAAATCAGCCCGAGATATACTTTTGCTGATGACATTGATGGAAGCTTTCCCAAAAGTGATGATCTTAAAGATTTCAGGTTCGGAAATATAAATAGCAATGATTGGTATATTGTTTCAGGTTTTACATTGACGTATACTTTTGGAAACAAGCCCTGCTACTGTGATTAGATGATGGATTTACTAGACAACATAAACAAAGACAATTTACCCAAACACCTCGCCATAATTATGGACGGTAATGGCCGTTGGGCTAAAAAGCAAGGCCTGATGAGAGCTTTTGGCCACGAAAACGGGACAAAATCTGTAAGAACAACAGTTGAATGTTGTGCAAAGCTTGGCATTGAAAATCTCACCCTGTATGCCTTTTCTACAGAAAACTGGAACCGCCCGAAATTGGAAGTTGACACTTTAATGAAACTGCTTATCAATTCATTAAAAAGTGAGTTGAAAACCCTCATCGAAAACAACATAAAACTTCATACAATTGGCAATCTGGAGAAGCTTCCAAAGAGTGCCCAAAAGGAGCTTTTAGAAGTAATTAACAAAACAAAAGACAACACCAGAATGACGTTAACCCTTGCATTGAGCTATGGTTCAAGGGAAGAACTTATCTCTGCAATTAAAAACATAAGTAGTAAAGTTAAAAATAATATAATTTCAATAGACGCTATTGACGAATCAATTATTAATCAGCATCTTTACACGCAAAATTTACCGGATGTAGATTTATTAATAAGAACCAGTGGCGAACATAGGATCAGTAATTTCCTGCTTTGGCAAATCGCTTATGCAGAATTATATTTTACAGACGTTCTTTGGCCAGATTTTACAGAACAAAATTTATATGAGGCTATCATTAGTTATCAAAAAAGAGAACGCAGATTCGGAAAGACAAGTGAACAAATTAAATAATTTTTTAGTGTTAAATAAAAGCATACAATTTTTCTTCACAATTATAATTTTTGGAAGTATTTCTCAAGTGAAAGCTCAAGATAGAGTTCCGTTTGATCAGGGAACACCTTATATTTTAGCTGATATAAATGTTACCGGAAAAATAAGCTACAACCAACAAACTGTCATCACCTTTACTGGTCTTGAAAAAGGACAAAGGATAACGGTTCCCGGTGAAGAAATAAGCAATGCCATCAAGAAATTAGGAAAGCTTGGCCTTTTCAGCGACATCGATTTTTTTGTAAACAGGGTACAAGGCGACAGTATTTTCCTGGAACTTAATATCAATGAGCTTCCAAAATTAAGCGAAGTCAAGATTACAGGTGTAAAGAAATCCAAGACCGAGGCACTGATAAAAGACAACAGCCTTACAAAAGGCAAGATTGTAAATGAGAATTTAGTTACCACTACAAGAAACTACATTGAGAATAAGTACAAAAAGGACGGATTCTTCAATACCAAGGTAAACATCACGACCATTCCCGACACAACTTCCGGAAACGAGGTCAAGATGCTCGTTACTATTGACAAAGGTCAAAAAGTAAAAATCAAGACAATAGATTTTACCGGGAACGAAAAATTCACAGACCGCAAATTGCGCAAGGCGATGAGCAACACCAAGGTAATCAACCCTATACGTATTTTCAAAAGATCGAAATACATCAAAGAGAAATACGAAGAAGATTTGGCAAGCGTCATCAACAAATACAAGGAGAAAGGATATCGTGATGCCCGAATTGTTTCGGACAGTGTTTCTTATGATAGAGAAAAAAATAAAATTGCCATCAAGATAAACATTGAAGAAGGCAAGAAATACTATTTCGGAGACATCAAATTCCTTGGAAACACAATTTATACAGACAGGGGACTTAGTACTATGTTGGGCATAAAAAAAGGGGATGTTTACAATGGCGTACTTCTTGAAAAAAGAATAGCGGACAAGACAAAACCTGATGGCGAGGACATCACGAATTTGTACCAGAACAACGGTTATCTTTTTTCTCAGATCAATGCTGTGGAAGTACGAACTGTAAACGACACTATCGATTTTGAAATTAGGATATTGGAAGGGCCTTTGGCTTATTTCAACAAGATTACTGTTACTGGAAACGACAAGACCAACGATGAAGTAATCTATCGTGAACTTAGGACAAAACCAGGTCAGAAATACAGTAAAGAGGATTTGATCAGGACGATTCGTGAGATTGGAGCAATGGGATTCTTTGACCCAGAAGCCATAAATCCTGCCTTTAAAAATGTGGATCCTGCTGCAGGAACCGTTGATATAGAATGGCAATTGGTAGAAAAGGGATCGAGCCAGATTGAACTGCAAGGTGGTTATGGTGGTGGTGGTTTCATCGGAACCCTCGGACTATCCTTCAATAACTTTTCTGCAAGAAATATTTTCAACAAGGATGCCTACAAGCCCCTTCCTATGGGAGACGGTCAAAAAGTAGCACTTCGCTTGCAGGGAAGCAGTTATTTCCAAACGTACAGCTTATCCTTTTCAGAGCCTTGGTTTGGAGGAAAAAAACCTGTAAGTTTCAGTACATCATTATCCTACAGCAAGCAATTCCTAAACAACTTCAGCACGAACAGTGTTGACAGGAGCAGAAGCTTTAACATCATATCCCTTTCTGTTGGTCTGGCAAAAAGGCTTAGCGTTCCGGATGACTCATTCGTGCTTTCCCAAGCCTTGAGTTTTCAATATTACGATTTGAATAATTACAATACCGGCTTGTTTACGTTTGGTAATGGATCTTCAAGAAACTTCGCCTATACGGTCGGATTGACCCGAAACAATAAAGGTACGAATCCAATTTTTCCAATGTACGGTTCAGAGTTCAGCATCACTGCCAAATTGACACCACCTTATTCATTATGGAATAACGTCGATTATAGTGATCTAGGAAATCAAAAGGAATACAAATTGAGATATTCAGGTGCAGCAAACACCACTTACGATGTAAATGGTCAGTTGATCCGTCCTGGAGATTACATCAAGGCAAGTGGATCCGGATATGAAATCGTTGAAGAATCCAATTTTGCACAGGCTGATGCAGATCAATCAAAAGTGGACCAAAAGAAATTCAATTGGCTGGAATATTATAAAATTAAGATGAAAGCCGATTGGTATACAAAAATTTATGATAAATTAGTACTTCGTTCCTTGGTGGAATTCGGTTATCTAGGAAATTATAACAGCCAGAGAGGTGATGTTCCTTTTGAAAGATTCTTCCTGGGTGGAGACGGTCTGGCCAACTTTGCGTTAGACGGAAGAGAAGTTATCCAATTAAGAGGATATCCAAATCAATCCCTGACTCCTTACAGCTACAATCCAACCACTGGACAAAACACACAAGACGGGGCAACAATTTATAATAAATTTTCGTTAGAGCTTAGATATCCATTAACTTTGAAGCAACAAGCCTCTATCTATGTCCTGACCTTTTTTGAAGCTGGTGCAGCTTACACAGGATTTAAGGATTACAATCCTTTTGAATTGCAACGTTCAGCCGGATTTGGTCTGAGAGTATTTATGCCTGCTTTCGGCCTTCTAGGTATTGACTTTGCACACGGATTTGATCCACTTCCTGGGGCAACGCAAAAGAATGGATGGGAAACGCATTTCATTATCGGCCAGCAATTTTAGTGAATTTGGCACGATATTTTCTAATACAGTTAAGTTATGAGAAAGCATTTTTTATTACTATTATTGATTACTGTGACATTTGCTGCAAATGCACAGACTGCAAGAGGTATCCGTATTGGCTATATTGATATGGAATACATATTGCAAAATGTTCCAGATTTTACTGAAGCAAAAAACCAGTTGGAGCAAAAAGCCCAGAAATGGAAGCAGGAAATTGAAGTAAAGAAAAATGAAATAACCAAGTTAAAGGAATCCTTGAAAACAGAGAGAGTACTTTTAACAAAGGAACTTATTGAAGAAAGAGAAGAAGAAATCGTATTCCAAGAAACTGAATTGACAGCTTTTCAAGAAAAAAGATTCGGTCCAAATGGTGACTTGATTGTTCAAAGGGCTGTCCTGGTAAAACCAATCCAAGATCAAGTATTTACTGCGGTTCAAGATATTGCGGAGCAAAAGAAATATGATTTTGTATTGGATAAATCTTCAGATCTCACCGTTCTTTTTGCAGCCAAAAGATTTGACATCAGTGATGCCGTTATCAGAAGCTTGACCAGAAGTTCCAAAAGAGGCCAGCTAAGCAAGAAAGAACTCAAGGAAGAGGAAATCAAGGAATATCAAGAAGATTTGCAAGATCAAAATTCTGACTTGGCACAGCGTCAGAAAGCACTTGATGATAAAAAAACAGCCAGGGAAAAAGCTGCTGCTGAAAAGAAAGCACAAAGAGAAACGCTAATGGCCGAAAGAAAGCTTGCCGCTCAAGAAAAAAGAGAAGCTGCTTTGGCAAAAAGGCAACAGCAAATTGATGAAAAAAATGGCATAAAAACAGAACCAGCAAAAACTGAAGAAGCAAAAAAATCAGCTACTGATCCTGTAAAGACTGAAGAGAAAGTAAAAAGCAATACACAGGATTCAATACAACAACAGACCGTTGAGGACAAGCAAGCCGCCAGAAAAGCCGCAGCCGATGCCAAAGCAAAAACATTAGAGGAAAGAAAAAAAGCAATTGCTGACAAGAAAGCAAAGATACTAGAAGACCGGGAAGCGGCTAAAAAAGCAAAAGAAGAAAATAATAAAAAGCCTGAAAAGGGAACAACAGAGGAAGACAAATAAAAAAACAAAAATTAATTACTTACTTAAAATTGAAAATGATGAAACAATTGAAAACTTTACTACTTGCTGCAGTTTTATTTTTCGGAGCAAACCAGGTTAATGCTCAGACTAAAATAGCTCACGTTAATGTGGAAGAGATAATGACTAAAATGCCGGCGGTAGTTGAAGCACAAAAGCAAATCGAAAAGCTAGCTCAGACTTATGAAGCTGAATTCACAACACAAAGAAATGAGCTTCAAGCCAAATTGCAGAAATATTCAACTGAAGTTGATCAAGTATCTGAAGCTATAAACAAGGAACGTTCAAAAGAAGTGGACGATATGGAAAAAAGAATCCAAGATTATGGTCAGAATGCCCAAAATGAATTGCAACAAAAAAGAATGGATTTGCTGAAACCAATCCAATTGAAAATCAAAGCTTCTATCGAGAAAGTTGGTAAAGCAAAAGGATTTCAATATGTTGCTGACGTAGCAAGCTTTATCTTGGCTGATGGAACTGATATTACTGCTGATGTAAAAAAGGATCTAGGATTTTAATCCGGAAAAAATCTTCGAATATAAAACTGCCCAATCCCTTATCGTGATTGGGCAGTTTTTTTTATATTTGTTTTTATGACAAATAACAACCCTATAGGCCTTTTTGATTCAGGTATTGGAGGAACTTCAATATGGACCAAAATACACCAGTTACTACCAAACGAAAGCACTATTTATCTAGCAGACAGCAAAAATGCACCTTACGGACAGAAATCCAAGGATGAAATTATTGAGCTCAGCATAAAGAATACTGAATACTTGTTAAATCAGAATTCAAAACTAATTGTCGTTGCCTGCAATACTGCGACAACCAATGCCATAAAAGAACTTCGTGCAAGATATGACGTACCTTTCATAGGAATAGAACCAGCTATAAAACCAGCTGTAAGCAATTCAAAAACACAAGTTATTGGAATTCTTGCCACGAAAGGCACCTTGAATAGTGAACTGTTCAACAAAGCTGTTGAACTTTATCAGGATACGAAAATAATCGAACAGATAGGATTCGGATTAGTACAATTGATCGAAAATGGAGAAATTGATTCTCCTGTACTGTTTGAGCTGCTCACCTCCTATCTTGAACCGATGATTGAAGCCAATATAGATTATCTTGTTCTAGGATGCAGCCACTATCCTTATCTGATTCCCCAGATAAAAAGAATCCTTCCATCACATATCAAGATTATTGATTCTGGCGAAGCAGTGGCAAGACAAACACAGACTATTCTTAATGAAAAGGTGGGCATCAATACTTCTTTAAAAAAAGATATTAGATTTTACACAAATAACAATCCTAAGGTACTATCTGAAATTTTAAAGGGCAAGTATCCAATTGAAGAAAAAGACTTCTAAGAACTACTTGAACCAGCTGGAATACATTACATAGTTGTTCGAGATCCTTTCAATTTCACCTGCAAAGTCAGATTGATCTATGTCCTTGACTTTCTTGGCTGGAACACCAGCATATATGGTTCCAGATTCCACAACTGTATTTTGGGTAATTACCGCTCCGGCAGCAACGATTGAATTACTTTCAATTACACAATTATCCATAACAATGGCTCCCATTCCTATCAAAACATTATCGTGGATCGTGCATCCATGAACAATTGCATTATGCCCTATTGAAACATTATTACCTATCGTTGTAGGATGTTTTTGATAAGTGCAATGGATTATTGCTCCATCTTGGATATTGACCTTGTCGCCTATTTTTATAAAATGCACATCGCCCCTAAGTACGGCATTAAACCACACACTGCAATTGGCACCAAATGAAACATCCCCTACAATAGTTGCATTTTCCGCAACATAACAATCTTCTGGGATCATTGGACTTTTCCCGTTTACACTTTTAATAACCATAAAATCATTTTTAAAAAAAAGTCCCGATACTATCGGGACTTTCAATTATACTTATATCAACACTAAAATTAATTAATAGCAGGACAGTTACAATCCCATTTCTCTCTCTTGCAGAAAAGATTGATTCCTAAAGTAAATTGGTGGAAACCACCAGCATATTGAATATCTCCCAACAGGTGAGAATATTGGTATGCAAAAACCAGATTGTTGTAATTCAAACCAACGATAGGAGTCAAATACTGCAACCTTTGAGAAGATATGCTTCCATTGTCTTCATATTGGGTAGCATCAAAACTTCTTCTATAAGAAAATCCACCCCATAGTTTTCCAAAATCCAAATCCTTGTAAAGCTTGATATTCAAATCGATTGATTTTTCTTTGGTTTCATCCGTATATTGGAATAAGAATGAAGGCTCCCATTGCAAACGATCACTGTCTCCAAAAACATAACCAGCACTAAACAATAATTTTCTCAAATTATCCGGTTCAATATCCGTGTATATATCTCTTCTGGACTCCAAAACATTTTTCACAGTCAGGTGAGTATAGAATTCCAAATAGTTATAGGAAGCCCCAATATCCACGTTAAAATAAGAATCCTTTTGAATTCTACCATCAACAATTGGATCAAAATCTTCAAACTCACTCTGATCTAACTGGCTTTGGATTAAACCTACGCTCATACCAAATGACAATTGATTCAAATCTACATCTGATCTAGAGAACATAATATGATGTGCATAAGTCAGTTTTACCCCTTTTTGAGAATGGTATCCATTTCTGTCATTAAACAAGATAATACCTCCTCCAGATTGCTCACCCAAACTACCATTGAAACTGGCAGTCTGTAATGCTGGAGCTTTGTCATCTCCAAACCATTGCTGACGAGCTGTAAGCCTAACTTTGGCGCAATTTGCTGCTCCCGCCATAGATGGATGAATCAAATAATAGTTATCTGATAAATAATCTGTATAAACTGCAATACCTTCTTGCGAAAATGAAATCTGTGATATGAACAATAATAATACTAAATATCCTCTTTTAAAATTCATCGGGGTTAACGTTTTAATGAAAAATGTGCTTTAAATTCTTTTCTAATTCCTTTTTCTTCGTAATCAAGAGTAAACCAATAATCTGTTGCCGGCATCAGTTGTCCATTGAAGGTACCGTCCCAGCCCAATCCCTTCGTGCTGATCTGCTTCACCAGTTTTCCGAATCGGTCAAATATATAAATTTTTGCGTTAAGTTCCTCACCGAACTCCGAAATATTCCAAGTATCGTGGATTCCGTCACCGTTGGGCGTGAAGTACTTCGGATAGTCGATGATCGTAACCTCGCTGCTCAGCACGTCGCACGCCTGGGGATCCCTCACCGTGATGGTGTGGATGCCCGTGCTGATGTTGTCAAAAACGTTGCTCTCCTGGAACGGGCCGTAGTCAAGCTGGTACTCGTAATCCCCTGCTGGCTGCGCCGTGATCGTAACGGTAGGGTTCTGTGAAAAGAATCCGTTCACCGTATAGTCGAAGGAGACAGGAGGCGAGGACTTGTACACATTGGCAAAGGCAGACTGCTCGCAAAGCGTCACGCTGTCGGTGATCTTCACACCGTACTGTCCGACGGCCGAAGCCTCGTAGAAGCTGTTGCTCGCACCGGCTATCACGCCATTGGCATCGGACCACTCGAAGATGTATTGCGCCGTGTTCAATCCCGTATCAAGCACATAGGTCCTTGTCACCGCATTTGTAATCGGATCCACGCAGATGTACCCGTCCTCGAGGCTCACTTCGGGAAGCTCGTTCACCGTCACCGTCACGGACCCCGTGAGGGCCTGCGAGCAGGCATCAACTCCCGTATAGGTCACACTCACAAGCTCGTATACCGTTGTCTGGACAAGGGTGCCGGTGGCAACGATTGCCTGCCCAAGGACGTCAAGCACCGCGGTCTCATTGTCCGATACCCCCACGATGTTGTACACCACCATTGCCCCGGGGGTTCCCTGGAAGACAACCTCGGAACTCTCTCCCGAGCAGATAACAGACACGCTGCCGTTTGAAATAGTGGCAACCGGCAACGGCACCACCGTAAGCGTGGCAACGTCGGACTGCACGTCAGGACACGATGCGCTGCTTACCACGCAGTAGTAGTCCCCGCTGTCGGCTGTCGTTGCAGATGAAATGCTGTATACGTTTGAAGTCGCCCCTGGCAGTGCGGCCGCATCCTTGTACCACTGGTAGGTGACGTTGCTGCCTGTTGCCAGGATCGGGAAATGGTGCTCCTCGCCCACGCAGATCGTGTCGGTCTGCGGCTGGCCTGAAATCCCCGGTGCCTGGTTTACCGTGATGGCAACAGGATCCGAAGGGAACGAGGGACAGGAGTCGCTGCTGATGATGCACGTATAGGTGCCCGTGTCGGAAACCGAGGCAGGGTTGATGGTAAATGTCGCACCGGTTGCTCCCGGGATATTGATCCCGCCCTTCTGCCACTGGTAGCTTGTATTGGTACCTCCGGTGGTGGCCACCTCAAGGGTTATCGATTCTCCGGAACATACCGTATCCGAAGGCAGGGCAACAGGCTGCTGTGTTATGGTAGCGCCCTCGTTCACCACGATGGTCACGATGTTTGATGTCACAGGTGGTGCACAGGCACCGCTCACCTCCACGGTATAGTCACCTGCTTCGGCCATCGTGACAGAGACATCCGCATAGGTGGCCGATGTTGCACCCGGAAGGTCTATGTTGTTGCGTTTCCACTGGTAGGCCAGTGCCGTACCGGTGGCTGCAACCGTAAGATTGATCGGCTCTCCTGCACAGATTGCCGCAGGGGTCGGGATCGTTCCGGTGATGGCCGGCAATTCGTTCACGATCACCACAGCGTCCTGGGTGGTAACCACCTGCGGACAAGGGTTGGTGATCCTGCACGTATAGGTTCCCGCATCGGACAGTATGGCCGAGGCGATGTCAAGTGTCGGGCTTGTCTCTCCTGCAAGGAGCGTTGTTCCCTTGTACCATTGGTAGGAAAGGCTTATTCCCGTGGCAACAACCTCAAGGCTGATCGGCTGGCCAACGCAGACGGTCTGGCCGTCAGGCTGGTCCGTGATGACCGTGGGCTGGTTCAGGATAAGTTCCACGACCGTGGAAGTTACAGGCGTGCCGCAGCTTCCCGAGATCTCCACCGTATAGTCTCCAGCATCGGCAATGGATGCCGAAGGGATTGCAAGGGTCGCCGAATCGGTGCCCACGGGATTTCCATCCCTGAGCCACTGGTAGGAAAGATTCGCACCGGTGGCAACCACCGAAAGGGTGACAGGATCCCCGATGCACAGCACCGTGCCCGTGGCAGGAGATATGCTGACAAATACCGGATCCGCATCGACATCGATCGACAGTGATCCCGTCAGCGGGGCCGTACAGCTCACACCTGAAGAGGTAACGGATACCGATACCAGCGTGTAGGTATAGGCAAGGGACGGATCTGCAAGCAGTGCCGTGGTCAGCACGAATGTTCCGGTGCCGTCAAGGGTCACCGTACCGTTTGAGGTTCCATCGGAATAGGTAACCACCGCACCCGGTGTTCCCGTGAAATTGATCGTTGCCGAAGTGTTCTGGCACACTGTTGGCGTGCTGGTTGAAAAGGACGCCGTTGGCAGGGCATTCACCGTAAGGGTCGCGCTCTGGCCTGTTATCGCATTCGAGCACGGATCTGGTCCCGCACTGGTGATGTTTGTAAGCTCATAGGTATACACCGCCGTCACGTTCTGGATCGGCGTCTCGACGGCAAGGGTTCCAGAAGCAGGAAGCAACACATCCTGGGGATTGGCTGCGTTCACCGTATAGGTGACGGTCGCCCCGGGGGTGCCCTGGATCGTGAAAGTTCCGGTCGTTCCCGAACAGATGACAGGGGCAGTGAAGCCCGTCATCGTGGCAGTCGGAAGACCTACGGAGATAACAATTGACGGACTTGGCGATGGTGTAAAATTACAGGCCGGGATCGTATTCGAGACCACATCGACAATGGTAATGGTCGTGTCAGCCGAAAGGGTTGATGTTGTAAATTCTCCAAGTCCCGTTGTTGCGTCCAGAGTGATAAGATGGGGCACAGTGCCCTCATTGACAGTCACTGCAGCTCCAGGTGTTCCCTGAACCTGTATTATCGTGGTGGCATTGGTACAGATCGTGGTGGAAGCCGAAACAAAGGCAACCGTTGGAATAGGATAAACAGTCAATATCGTAGATGATGGTGCTGAATCGGTACCAGTAATAGTAGCCACAACGGTATAAGTATAATCTCCTGGTGCTGTTGGCACAGGAACTCCAGTTGGATCTTTTACATTAGATAAAAAACCATTTGGTCCTGTCCAAGCATAAGTGGCTCCCGGACCTGCATCTGAAGTTGTCAGGTTAAATGTTGGCGTTCCTTCGCAAACTGGACTTGGAGTTACCGGAGTAGTACTGATACAGCCTTCGATTAAAACAGTTGCATTCGTGGTAAATTCAGGACATGCTCCAGGCACTTCAGGAATCGTATAGGTAATTGTATAATTTGCAGGCGTGGCAGCTGTCAGATCCAATACTCCTGTATCCGGATCAATTATCAAACCAGTTGCAGGTACAATAGTATAGGTACCTCCAGTCGTCAAATCATTTAAAACTGGTGCCATTGCCGGATTAGAATTTATGCAAAATCCTGGGTCTCCCCCATCATCCGGGTAGGAAAAGGTTCCTGAAGGAGTTCCTCCTTGGATTGTAAAAGACCTAACATTATGACAACTATTTCCTCCTGTTTCAATAATCAAGGCATAAATTGTTACCGGAGTATCATCCGGAACTTGAAAATTTGCCAATTGAGTTGGCGTTAATGCCTGGGAAGTTGAAAGGTTATTGGCGGCCGTTTCATTAGTGAAATAAAAAATATCATATTCATAATCAGGCGCTCCATCTAATATATGTGTGGTCTGATCCACATTAAAATTATTAAATGCATAGGGCGGCGGATTTGTTGTACACAAAGTAAGATCAAGAGGATCTTCTACAGGCAATGGGGGTGCAATGATAACTTCGTAGGTATCTGAAACAGGTGGATAAAATGTATTGTCACATTTTTTATAGATTGCCTCAACTTTATAAGTCTCATTTACGGTAGGACAAACATTAATAGAAGTACCCGTCCCTAGTATAGTCCCCGCACTATCAGTCCACTGAAAAGTTACAGACTCTGGCCCTGTACCAGAAGGAATGAAACGCCAAGCTTCATTAGTAGTTGACCAAGGTCCTGTATTTCTATTTGGGCTGGTTGGAAATCTTGCCGCTGTTCCAGCAGCATTTTGAACACCTATGATACCTAATCCATTATTAAAACCACCTCCAGGAACACTAGTGCTATTGCATGACTGTCTCTTCTTGACATAGACATCAATGATATTCGTTCCTTCATAGATCACAATTTGGGAAGTCTGTAAAAAATTCTCTGTGGCATAATTTGCAGGACATTGAGTAGCATTATACAGTGGCAATTTATTAAAATTAGCCACAAAATACCGGTTTGGAGCAACGCCTCCTAAATAATAATTAACATTCTGAACATCATAATCAACCACCTGGCCACCAGTACCAGGCAACCTAATATCTGTATCCTGACAAACGCCATAAATGGCATTTTTTGGAGGATTACTACTTGTATTTGGAATTGGTCCATTTAAGATATAACCTGAACCCTGTTCTGGATTTCCTTCGGGATATGCACCATTAGTAGTAAAAGTAATCAATCCATTTGTCCCAACCAACAGCTCATTATAGGTCTGATTGTAAAAACAAAAAGGAAAATCCAATGGTTGCAAAGGAGCCCAGCTATCATCTGCTGTAGAATTTATCCTTACTCCACCACTATTTGGCTGGTATAAATAACTATACAAATTTTGATACGTAATAGACTGTACCGTATAATCACTTGTTGACTTAGCAGAAGTATAGTTAACCGATAATGTTATACAATCTCCTGGATTACAAACTGCTTGAGGCTCTTGTATGACAACCTCCAGTACTGGCGCTTGCTGTGCAAACATATTAAGACTACTCACTAGGAATAAGCAGATGATTAACAGATATTTGTTTTTCATTTTTAAAATTTTTAGGCAGCGAAATTTACAAAAAAATAACATATAATTATGACTAAGTTTAAATTATTTGAAAAATTAACAGCTATGGAAGTACTTTGAATTTTATTATTTATCTTTGTTGCTTTAGTGTTTACACGTAATATAATATCTAAATTTAATGACAAATAGCGAAGATTTTCAAGACGAAATTGGAAACAATCATATAGCTACCAGTGCGAAAAATCCTATCAGAAATGATGCTTTCGAACTTACTGATGACCAGAAAATTGAATTAATAAAAAAAGACGTTCACAGCATCCTGCTGACCCTTGGAATGGACTTGACGGACGACAGTATGAAAGGCACGCCAAACCGTGTTGCAAAAATGTTTGTAAAGGAAATTTTTGGCGGTTTGAATCCTTCAAAAAAACCAAGCGCTTCCACGTTTGACAATAATTATAAATATGGCGAAATGCTTGTCGAGAAAAACATTACGCTTTACTCGACCTGCGAGCATCATCTGCTGCCTATCATAGGAAGGGCACACATTGCGTATATTTCCAGCGGAAGGGTTGTTGGACTTTCTAAAATGAACCGTATCGTGGATTATTTTGCAAAAAGACCCCAGGTTCAAGAACGTCTTACGATGCAGATTGTGCAGGAATTGCAAAAGGTTTTAGGAACGGAAGATGTTGCCTGCGTGATTGATGCCAAGCACTTATGCGTAAATTCTAGAGGGATTCGCGATATTGAAAGCAGCACCGTAACTTCAGAATTTTGCGGAAAGTTCAAAGAAGAATCTACCAGAAGAGAATTTCTTGATTATATAAAACTGGAAACCAAATTCTAAAAAAATTTTTCTTATATTGCCGATACCTAGCCCTGATAGCAGTGGAAATCCTTTTATTTTTTCTTTAAAAATAAAAGATTGGAACGGATAGCAGGATTAGCTCCTAAAAAAATTGAAGATGCCACTATACAAAAATCACCCATTAAAGATTTATAATTCCCTTTCGGGAGAAAAGGAAACGTTTACCCCAATACACGAAGGAAATATCGGCATGTATGTATGTGGCCCAACGGTTTACAGCAATGTGCATTTGGGAAATGTAAGAACCTTTATGTCTTTTGACGTGATTTACAGGTATTTGATCCACATAGGATATAAGGTCCGGTATGTAAGGAATATTACGGATGCGGGACACTTGACAGATGATGGTGATGTTGAAAATGACCGTTTTGTAAAACAATCCAAATTGGAGAAACTGGAACCAATGGAAATCGTACAGAAATATTCGGTTGATTTCCACAAGGTCTTGGATGCTTTCAATTTCCTCCCTCCTACGATTGAACCGACTGCAACGGGACATATTATTGAGCAGATCGAGCTTACGCAGAAATTGATCAGCCTTGGTTTCGCTTATGAAAGCAATGGCTCTGTTTATTTTGACGTACTTGCCTACAACGAGAAAGGCTTGAATTATGGTGAATTGAGCAATAGGAATATTGACGAACTTTTTGCCAACACGAGAGACCTTGACGGGCAAAGCGAAAAGAAAAACCCACAAGATTTTGCGCTTTGGAAAAGTGCTTCTCCAGCCCATATCATGCGCTGGAATTCTCCTTGGGGAGATGGCTTTCCTGGATGGCATCTGGAGTGCACCGCAATGAGTACGAAATATCTGGGCGAGACTTTTGACATTCACGGTGGCGGAATGGATTTGAAATTCCCTCATCACGAATGTGAAATTGCACAAGGCAAGGCTTGCAATGGGACTGCACCTGTAAACTATTGGATGCACACCAATATGCTTACGATGAACGGCTTGAGAATGAGCAAATCCACTGGCAATTATATCCTGCCAATGGAATTGCTTGACGGAAACAATACTTTTTTTGAAAAGCAATTTGAACCTAATGTGGTGCGGTTTTGCTTTTTACAAGCGCATTACAGAAGCGTCTTGGATATCTCCAACGATGCGATGGTTGCCAGCGAAAAAGGCTGCAACCGATTATTGGAATCCTACAAACTGATTGATTCGCTCAAGGCAAGTTCAACTTCTTCCTTGGACATCGCTTCTTGGAGACAGGGTTGCTATGATGCGATGGACGATGATTTCAATACTCCGATTTTAATTGCACAATTGTTTGAAGGAGCTCGCTTTATCAATCTGGTCAACGATGGAAAAGAAACCTTGACCGCTGATGATGTTCAACTTTTACAATCTACGATTTCGAGTTTCTTGTTTGATGTCCTAGGAATCAACAATGAAGCTTCGTCAAACGGAGTGGCCCTAATTTCTGAAAAATTAAAAGGCACTGTCGAAATGTTGATTCAAATGAGAAATACAGCCAGAGCCAACAAGGATTTTGCAATGTCTGATCAAATCAGGGACCAGCTTATTACTCTTGGGATACAATTGAAGGATGGAAAAGACGGGACGAGTTTTAGTGTCCAATAGCCCGTTAAATTAGAAGTGAATAAAGATGTTTCGAAAAATTATCCTATTTCCTTTCATTTTTTTAATCCGATTCTATCAATTGGTTATTTCTCCTATCTTGCCCTCCGCTTGCAGGTTCCAGCCTACTTGTTCACAATATATGTTGGAAGCCTTACAGATTCACGGATTATTCAAAGGTGGCTATTTAGGCACGAAACGAATCCTGAGCTGCCACCCTTGGGGTAAAACCGGCTATGATCCTGTTCCTCAAAAAAACTGCAATCACAAACATTAAATGCAATCAAATTCTTTATTTTTACACATAATAACTTCATAAAATAAATCATGACACATACATTAGGGATTGTTTGGAATCCATCAGAAGGAATCGATCTAGGCTTTTTTGTTGTACGGTACTACAGCCTGATGTGGGTTGTTGCATTTGGTTTGGGCTGGTACATCATGAAGAAGATTTTCGACAGGGAAAACGAACCCGTTGAAAAACTGGATTCTCTTTTCATCTGGACAATTTTAGCTACCTTGCTCGGAGCACGCTTGGGTCACGTTTTATTTTACCAATCAGAACTTATCTTTCAAGACCCTTTGAGTGTGCTTTTGCCAATCAGAACTGTACCTGATTTTAAATTTACCGGTTTCAGTGGACTTGCAAGTCACGGAGCTGCAATTGCTATCATCATTGCAATGTTCTATTTCAGCAGGAAAGTTATGAAAAGGTCGATGCTTTGGGTTTTAGACCGAGTTGTGGTTCCTGTGGCAAGTGGTGCTATTTTCGTGCGATTAGGTAACTTCTTCAATTCAGAAATTTACGGCCACGAGACTTCCGGAGATTCGTTTTATGCGATAAAGTTTATTCGTGAAGAGGAATTCTGGAAAACAAAGGATGTCCAGGATCTGACACAAGCTGCAACCGAAAAAGAAGGTTATAAAATGATCCAGAATGATCCACAATTTTCAGATATCTTGTCACAGATTCCTTTCAGGCATCCTTCGCAATTGTATGAAGCATTCGGATATGTCTTTGTCTTCCTGATATTGTTCTATGCGTATTGGAAAACGGATGCAAGAGAAAAACAAGGTCTCTTGTTCGGATTATTTTTAGTGATGTTGTTTACCATACGTTTCATTGTTGAGTATGTAAAACAAAGCCAGGGTGGTTTCGAGGAAGAACTCGGACTGCTTTCTACAGGACAATGGCTGAGTATTCCTTTTATAATTATTGGATTGGTATTTATTTTCAGGGCGAAGAAAGTGTCAAATAGCTAAGCTCTTATCATATAATTAATGGAAAGCCCGAAGTTCAATCTTCGGGCTTTTTTTATTGTTGGATTTCGACACATCTATAGCTTATTTTCCTGACTTGATTGGGGCACAAATATAGAGCCCTGATTACCTAATTATAAATTTATCCTAGCCAAGGAGTGTTATTCCATTTGTAAAAAGCTTCCTGAGATCCTTTACAAGAAGCCATAAAAAAAGGCCTGTACAAATTGTACAGGCCTTTTACCTTATATATCTAAGACTACCAAAATTAGTGACCGCCTTCAGCTTCAATTGCATCCACATCAATATTTTGCTTCTTTAGGATTCCTTTGACTGAAAAACCATAAAAGGCGATGTATGCAAAACATAAAACCGGAATAAAATAAGACTCGTGTATTCCGATGATATCAGAAATTTTTCCTTGAAGCGGCGGGATGATTCCACCACCCAGGATCATCATCACCAAGAAAGCCGAACCTTGGGAAGTATATTTTCCCAGACCTGTAATCCCTAAAGAAAAGATTGCCGGCCACATAATGCTACAGAATAATCCACCGCTCATAAAGGCATAAATGGCAACTGTCCCTGTAGAGAACAATCCGATGATCATTGCAATCATTCCGAAAACGCCAAAAATCATCAATGTCTTAGCAGGCTTATCCTGACCTAGAAAGAATCCAGCAATTTGAATTGCAACAACTCCTGCATAAGCATAAAGAGGCGTGATGTCCTGACCAGAGATATAATTCACTGAAAGCACTACTCCAAAAGCGAGATAGGGAACAATAATCAATAAAATTTTCCTCAAGCTATTTGATGGATTAAAAACCGAAATTGCTCCTGCCCAACGGCCAATCATCATACTTCCCCAGTACATTGAAATATAGGGAGCAATCGCAGCACCTTCGATTCCACCAAAAGCTGGCGTTCCTAACAATTCTGCTAAATTGCTTTGAATCGTAACCTCAACTCCAACATAAGTAAAAAGTGCCAACATTCCTAAAACCAACTGCGGATAGCGCATTGCACCCCATCCTTCTGGTGATTTTTGAGCTGCTTTGTTTGCATAAAGCAATCCGATTATGATTACCAACAAAGAGGAAACGGTTAAAGACAATCCAAGGTAATCAACTTCTTTATTTTCGATGAAACGGGTTATAAACTCTGGATCTTCATAACGAGAAAATATGTAAGCAAAAATAGCAATCATTGCTACGGTAATCGCTACCAAAACATTTTGTGCTTTTTTGGCTGGTTCAAATGTGGAATCACTTTTTCCTGCCGGTAATTTCTTTGAAAAGAAAAACAAAGCAGCTGCAATTAAAAACAAGGCTCCAACAGCCATATAAAGAATTTCCATCTTATCAAGTGACTCTGCCTTTTTAGCAAACTCTTCTAAATTCACACCGGCAACAACTCCAAAAAGTGCAATTGAAACCACAATCGGACCAATAGTTGTTCCGAATGAGTTGACTCCTCCTGCCAGATTTAATCGGTTGGAGGCCGTTTGTGGCGAACCTAGAGATGCGGCAAATGGCTGTGCAGAAGTTTGCTGCAAAGAAAATCCCAGTGCTACAACAAACAATGCCGCCAAGATTAACGCATAACTTCCTTGCGTAACTGCAAAAATCATAAATGCAGCACCAAAAGCACTCACAATCAAACCATTGATAATTCCCTTTTTAAATCCCCAGGAATTCAAGATGTCCTTTTTTGCGAGACCGCTAAAAATGAAAAGCAACAAGGCACCGATATAATAAGCACCATAAAATGCAAAATCGATAAGCTGGCTTTGAAATTGGTCTAGCCCAAATTTGATTTTACAAAAAGGAATAAAAACACCATTTGATGCTCCTATAAATCCCCAAAAGAAAAAAACTGTAATTAGCGTGTAGAGCGCTGAATTGTTAGACTTTGTTTGTTCTGCATTCATAAAGTTTTTGGTTGTATTTTGGTTAATGAAATTTTCCAATGTTTTTGTTCATCTAAGCATAAGATTATGAATATCTCAACTTTATCTACTAAAAATTATGATATTGGAAAAATTATTTTATAAATATCATTTATATAAAATTCTCTTACAAACGAAAAGCAATTAAGTTATTAACGAAAACGTTTTCTTAAAGTTTTTAATGGCTTTTTTTCCCTATATTATATCGTTTGCGAGAGATGAAAGATAAAAGAACTCTATTCTGATTTCCTTATTGCAGTCCGAGGGCCAATTCCATTATTGTTAAATGCTTCAATTTGGAAATAATAGGCATCAGACCGGTCCAGACCATTGAAGTAGTATTCATTTTTACCATAGACCATTATTGAACCATACATTTTATCAGGCGACTTCCCGAAGTAGATCACATAACCATCGGCAGAAGGTTCCTGCTGCCATTTAAACCAGACATTTCTCCTCTCTCCTTTCTTTTTGGGTTCGCTTCTTAACGGTACAAAATTCTGAACAACTGTAGGCTTATTGCCACTTCCTTTTCCGAAAACCCGGAATCCTGAAAGAGCAAACTTTCCTGTAGGCATTCCTAGATTTGCGATCTTTACATAACGTGCCTGGGCAGGTTTTGAAAGTTCAATGTAGTCGTGCGGAACGTCTTTTGTGTTCTTGCTTTTATCAACTAAAATTTTCCAATCCTTATTATTATCCGAATAATATAAAATGTATTGATGCCCTTTAGTAGTTTCAGGTTTTCCCATCAATTCTACATCTTGATCGGCATAGTTGATTTGTATGGCATTGATGGTACTTTTCTCACCCAAATCTGAAATCAGCCACTCGCCTTCTTTACCTGATCTAGCCGACCAATAGGTTTTAATGTCTTCGTTAACGGCATAATTGGAATTGAAGCCGCCCAATGTTGAAGATACTTGGACAGGTTTGTTATAATTGAGCAACATCCAACCCGAAAAATTGTCATTCAAATGATCTTTTTTCTCTGATGGAAGAAAGGTTGGGTAATCGCCGTAAGCCGTGTTGGAATACAAGATGCCATCCTTGTCAAAACCAGCCGGCCAAATTCCGAGGCGTCGTTCAAAATTATTTTTCACACAGATGGAAATGGTTGAAACGTGCCAATAGGCATTGCCTGCATCTTCATAAGTTGCGCCGTGTCCTGCTCCTCTGGCAAAACCTCCCGGCTTATACGAGAATGGATTGTGTGATTGGTATTCAAAAGGTCCCAAGGGATTATTACTGGTGTAAACGCCATCGCCATAACCGCTGAATTCTGTTCCAGGCCCACCATATTGAAGGTAATACTTGTTGTTGTATTTGTTTACAAAGGCACCTTCCATAAAGGGTTGCAGGAAAGTATTGTCATTGTTCTCTCCAAATCGCTCCCAGCCATGTTCATCATCGTTCAAGGCTATCAACGGAATCACTTCTCCTTCGGGCTGAAAGGTCTTACGGTTGAGCTTTACGCCATAAAGTGGATAAAGATTGCTTGATCCGTAATATTCATACACTTCGTCTTTTTCCTTATCCCAGAAAATTTGCGGATCCCAGGCTCCTGCTTCCGACTTGTGGACTAGTTCCTTCCAATCGTCGACGGATGGATTGGTGCTCATCCAGATTGGAAATTCCTTTCCGTGTGTAGAACCCACAACAAGCAAGGTATCATTTACAAATGACAATGACGGTGCGCATAATTCATCATAAACCTTGTGTTCCGGACGAAGAAATTTTCGAGAAATAAATTTCCAATCCAGCATGTCTTTGCTGTGCCAATATCCCCACTGATTGGTCGAAAACAGATAATATTCTCCTTTAAAGAACGTAATCACAGGATCGGCCGTTGCACGGTGTTTTCCCTGCGTTACAAAGTTAGGAATCGGACAGTAACCGTAATCAATATTGATGGGATTGCAATAGGTCTTTTGCTGTGCCAGACTATTATTGGTCATTTGCAGTACCAAAAATAGTACAAGTATTTTTTTCATATTATCTTGATTATGATGAAATCTTTTTTTAGAAAAAACCCTTCAGCAATTAAGTTGAAGGGCTTTTAAACATAGACATGAAAATCATTAATTAACTAACTCAAATTTCTCCTTTAACTCTGCGTTGGAACTTCCACCGATGAAAACCTCAAAATCACCAGCTTCGGCAACATTCTTCATATCAATGTTATAAAATCTTAAATCTTCTGATGATAATTCAAAAGTAACGGTCTTTTTTTCTCCCTTTTTCAACTCGACTCTTTCAAAACCTTTCAGCTCGCGGACAGGCCTTGTCACTGAACCTACAAGATCTTTCACATACAACTGCACCACTTCTGTACCATCATAACTTCCAGTATTGGCAACATCTACCGTGATTCTCAACTTTTCATTGAATTTAACTTTAGCCGAGGAAACTTTCATATTCGAATAGGAAAAAGTCGTGTAACTCAAGCCATATCCAAAAGCAAACAATGGACTGTTATCTACATCGGTATAACGGGATTTGTATTTCTGCTCAGGATCTGACAATCCTAAATAGGGCCGTCCTGTATTCTTATGATTGTAATATATTGGCACCTGCCCAACGTTTCTAGGAAATGTAATTGGCAATTTCCCACTAGGATTATTCTGTCCGAAAAGGGTCTGAGCCACTGCATCACCCCCTCTGGTTCCTGGAAACCAGGTTTCCAAAATGGCATCCATATTTTCGTTTTCCCAAGTAAGTGTCAAAGGCCTTCCGTTGAAAAGTACCAAAACAATTGGCTTGCCAAGTTTTTTCAGCTCTGCTAGAAATTCTTTCTGGATACCTGGCAAATCGATATTGGTTTGAGAAGCGGCTTCACCCGTCATATTTTCTCTTTCACCCATAACCGCCACTATTACATCTGCATTTTTTGCATTATCGATGGCTTTTTGCATCAAGTCTCTTTTTGTACTTTGTATTTCTACACCTTCATCAAAAGTAACCCTTGCTGTTTTCCCCAAGAATTTAGTCACACCCTCTTTTATACTTGTTGCAAAACCGTCCCTTTCTCCAAGTGCTGCCCATGATCCTATGATATTGTATTCATCATTGACAAACGGTCCGACAAAGGCAATTTTCTGTTCTTTTTTTAGCGGTAGAATATTGTTGTTGTTTTTCAGCAATACCATCGATTTATTGGCAACATCAAGAGCTGCTTGTAGAAATTCAGGTTTGCAAATGGTTTCTTTTTCCCTTTTTTCATCAGAATAACGATACGGATCTTCGAAAAGACCAAGGTCGTATTTAAGCTCCAAGATTCTCTTACAGGCATCATTGATTACCTCGATTGAAACTTTACCTTCATCATACGATTTTTTAAGTGTGTTCATATAAGTTGCACCTACCATATCCATATCCAAGCCAGCATTCATAGCAAGCTGGGCTGCATCCTGTTCGTCTTTGGCAAAACCATGCGCAATCATCTCGTTGATACCGGTGTAATCTGAAACCACCATTCCGTCAAACTTCCATTCGCCTTTTAAAACATCACGCATCAAGAATTTACTTGCGGTTGATGGTACACCTGAAATTTCATTGAAAGAAGCCATAAAAGTCTTAACACCAGCATCGACAGTTGCTTTGAACGGAGGAAGATAAACGTCTCTTAAAACCCTTTCGGACATATCAACCGTATTGTAATCGCGTCCTGCTTCAGCCGCTCCATAAGCAGCAAAGTGTTTTGTACAAGCTAAGATCGTGTTGATTTTAGACAAATCATCTCCTTGAAAACCTTTTACGTTGGCTACTGCCAATTTAGAACCAAGGTAGGTATCTTCTCCGGAACCTTCTGAAATCCTGCTCCATCTTGGGTCACGGGCAATATCCACCATTGGAGCAAATGTCCAATGCACTCCCCCAGCCGAAGCTTCGGTTGCAGCGACTCTGGCCGCCAATTCAACTGATTTTGGATCAAATGAAGAAGCCATTCCTAGATTGATAGGGAAAATAGTTTTGTAACCGTGGATAACGTCGTGTCCGAACAATATTGGAATCTTTAATCTTGAACTTTCCAGATTGATGCGTTGGATTTCACGCGTAGCCTTTGCTCCTGTTGCATTCAATATCGAACCTACTTTTCCTTGCTGGATCCTTGTGATGAAATTATCTCCTGTCTTTGGACCCGTTACCGTTCCATCAGACGTGAATTGAACTGTTTGATAGATTTTTTCATCAACGGTCATTTTTGACATAAGCTCAGAAATGAACTCAGCTTTAGGTTTTATTGTTGTTTTTGTTGCTTTTTTTTGGGCACAAACAGGCAAGACAAATACTAATGTAAAGAGTAGTGATTGGTATGTTTTCATTTTAATATATTTTGAATAGTAGCATCTACTATTGGAACTTCATTTTAAGGAACAGTCTAGAACTGTTTTTTCTAAAAGTTATATTTAGAAGAATGAAATCCAAGATTTGTCAATCCTGTTTTCACTTCTGGTGCATTCATGAACAATTTCCAAAGGAATCCTGTCCGGTAATTTTCAATCATCGGAACTATTGTTCCCTGGTCTATTGCCAAATATCTTCTTGTTACCCAATTATGATGTGGCGAAAAGGCATCATACGGACCTGCAACACCTATTAATGTTGCTTTTTGATCTTCGTAGAAATAACGAAGTGCTTTCATTGATTCTTCCGGTGTGTAAGGGAAAGAAGAAAGTGCGGCAGTTGGAGTGATCACTCCCCTGTCGTTTGTTGGTTTATGATCGGTATAACCCGTTGAACCATCTGAATTCCTGGAATAACTGGCCGTCAACCCCCAGCATTTGTCGCTGTAACCATTGTATTGATTCGGATTGGCAACCGAGTGCTGGTGCATGATCTTGGCATGGTTTTGAACCAGGCTCCAATAATCTGCATATTGGTCGGTCAATCCTGTCGGATCCAGACCTAAATAAGAATAGTGCGACCAAAACATTGGCCCCACATTTCCTGAGGAACCATTGTAATTGAATATTACCGGAATCCCGTACCTGCTTCCTCCATGGATGATATTTCCATTTCTTGCCCAACCTTGATGGTACGCCTGTGCATTTATCGGATGTGTTGGTGATGCGGCAGCCATGATATACGTAATCAGGCATTCGTTGTAACCTTCGAGCTTGAAGTTCATCTGCCATTCATATTCTGGTGACCAATGCCAATATAAGGCATTCTCGCCTTTAGTGTACCAATTCCAATCTACACCTTTCCAGAGCGCATCGGCTTTTTGAGCCAGTGCCTGTTCCGTTTCGGAACCGTCCTTGTAATATTCCCTTATGCAAATCAATGCTTGGCATACAAATGAAGTTTCAACCAAGTCACCTCCGTTGTCCATTGTTCCAAAAGGAACCACTTTTCCATTCGTTCCATTGATCCAGTGTGACCAGGCTCCATGAAAACGATCCGCATTTTCCAGAAAATTTAATGCTGTATTCAATCTCGCTTCTGCTTCAGCCCTGCTGACAAACCCTCTTTCTACACCAACCAGAATGGTCATCAATCCAAAGCCGGATCCACCTGTTGTTACAAGATTCTGGTCATTAGACACATCATCGACATGGTACCTTTCTCTTGCCAATTTTGAATTGGTTTCGGCATAATTCCAAAAATACTTGAAGGCATCCTTTTGAGCCAGGTCAAGCAACTCTTGATCGGGCAACTGTACAATCGGTTCTGTTGGTTCTTCTTCTATAGGCGTATCGTCCTTGGAAGAATCTGAACACGAACATGAAAATACAAATGGAAGCAATATGAGGAGTTTGAAGAATTTCACTTGAAAAGATTTTAGATTTAATAATTGGGGGATATGGGTAAAAAAATACCTGACAGGCAAAAACCTGCCAGGTATTTTTTTCTTAAAATTTTTCAGGAATTATCTTCCTGCTTTTTCCAGCTCGTACAAAGCTCCGATATCCGATTGGGACAAAGCTTTCTTGTATACACGGATCTCATCCACACTTCCTTTAAGGGCTGCATTCCAAGCATCTGTGTTCGTACCTTCTACAACTGTTCTTAACGCACCAATGATTGGATAAGTCGGAGTAAACTGGTTGAATGGCACCATTACTTCTTGACCATCAATTTTTCTGTTTTCCCATTCAGAGTTGGAAATTTTCACTCCATTGGCATAAATCCTGGCCATTGTTTTTCCGGCTGATGCATCGTATACGAATACCACATGAGCCCACTGTCCGCCAATTTTGTTGGCTGCTGCGGTATGGTTTTTTCCAGCAGCGTTCTCCTCGATCATCCATGGCTCCATTTTGGTCATGTTAACCGCATCTCCTCCAAAAGTAGTTCCATCTGCTTTTTTTACCTTGAATTCAGCTTTAATTGTAATAGAATCGCTTGTTGTCAAACCATGAGTGTTACCAAACAATGCCAAATTACCTACTTGCTCGTTTGGATTAGTCAAACTGAAAATTGGAGAAATTGTACTTACTGCTTCTGGACCTGTTTTTTGATTTGTAATTTTAACCCAGCTGCTTACAGTTATACTACCTGTAACTCCAGCCAAGGCAGGAATTGACGGGTATTTTAGATATCCAGAATTGAAAGTAGCCGCTTGTCCTTTTGCTCCTGCTCCGAAAGTTGTTGCAACTATTCCATTTGGAGCCGTACTTGAAATTTTTTCAACTCCATCACCATCCAGTGGAAAATAAGCCACCAAATCAGCAGCAGCCACTTCATCAGCAGAATTATAACCACCAATTGGAGGCAGTGGACTTGAACTGTCATCGCTGCCACAAGATGTAAACATTGTCACACCTAAACCTAATGCTATCGAATAGCATAAAAACTTGTTTGTTTTCATAAAAAAATATTTAAAATTAGAGTTAAAGTTAGTATCCATTATTCGGTATTAATCTGCCTCCGCTGGCAATAATCTGGTTCTGCGGAATAGGAAACACTTCATGTGTCCCTACAATAAACGTCTTTCCATCGGCTTCCATTGCTGCCTTGGCCTGACCTGTTCGTACAAGATCAAACCAACGATCATGCTCCATAGCCATTTCCCATCTTCTTTCGTTCAGAATAGCTTGCAAAGTTATACCTGTTATTGGCCCCAGACCGGTTCTCAGCCTCAGTTCAGTGATCCTATCTTCAGCTTCGCCTACATTTCCAATATGAAATGCAGCTTCTGCTCTTATGAGTAAGATATCACTATATTTTAGAATCCTGAAATTTTTTGCCGTATTACCTTTGTCATCATTCCAATCTTCTGCAATTTGACTCTGGTAGGCCTTATAATTGTATCTTGGATTCGTCCAGGAAGTCGGCGCTTCAAAGCCATCCCAGAGTGTTGATGGTACGAATAAAACGGTTGCATCTTTTCTTACATCGCCAGGAAGATAGGAATTTACCAAATTGGTGGAAGGTGTATTGAACCCCCAACCCATATCCGGTGTTCCCCTTGGCCCCTGAACATTTGTATAATCCCTCAGACCATTGGTCAAAGTTGCCTGAACTTCGTATATTGATTCTGTGCCATTTTCGCCTGTCTGCCTCCACACCTGTGCATAATCTGCCAGCAAGGAATATTGTCCGGAGGTGATTACATTTCCAGCCATATCAAAAGATTGCTGCCATTTTTCCTGATACAGATAGGCTTTTGCCAAAAGTGCCTGGGCTGCCCCTTGTGTTGCCCTTCCCAAATCACTTGGAGCATATTGTCCCCTGAGCGGGAGCTTATCTATTGCATCCAATAGGTCTGCTTCTATCTGTGCATAGGTTTCTTCTTTTGATTTTCGGACAAATACTTTTTCATTGATCAATTCCGTGTCGTTGACATCAATTTTTTCAACTACAACCGGTACGCCTCCGAAACATCTCACCAAATCAAAATAAAACAAGGCGCGTAGAAATTTCACTTCTCCAATCAACCTGTTTTTTAAAGTGGGATCAATCTGCAACTGCTCCAAATAAAACAAGGCATTGTTGGCCCTGTAGATACCATCATATCTGCCTTCCCAAACATCGTTGAAGGATATGTCAGTTGCTCCAAATGTAAGATTGTCCATCTTGAGCTTATCGTTTCCAGTATCTGTTGAAGTAGATCCCTTATCAGCATCGTCTGATGTGATACTCGTGATTCCTATCCATGAAAAGGAATACATGTTATAGTCCAGCTGCTTGTTGTAGACTCCATTGACCAATCTGACTGCATTGTCCGGATTGTTAAGAAAATCCAATTCATTTTGTTCGCTGTTCGGATCAACATTCAAATCTTCCTCACAGGACCACAAGGCCAAGGACAGGATGAAAAGTGCTGCTATTTTTGTTCTTATAGAATTGATCATGACTTTTATTTTTTTAGAAACTAACATTTAAACCTAGCAAGAATGTTTTATTGGTCGGATAGGCATCCAGCTCGATACCTGCATTCCTTAACGGATTTGCATTATCTGTTCCGGCAATTTCAGGAGAATATCCCGTGAACTTTGTAAATACGAAAGGATTTGTAGCCGTTACGTAGAACCTGACCTTGTCTATCTTTTCAAAAAAATCAGGAAGCGTGTAGCCAACCGTAATATTGTTTATCCTAAAGAAAGCACCGTCTTCTATATAATAAGTTGAAGCAACTGGTACCTCGTTAAAAGGTTTCGGGTTTGGCGCATTTGGCGTGGAAGGCGTCCAGAAACCATCCAGGACGGCATTTTCTATATTTTCCCCACCAAATCGTTGGGCTTTCTTACCGTTGTATACTTTATTGCCTCCTACTCCATAAGTATCTACAGAAAAGTCGAAGTTCTTATAATTTCCTCCAAGACTAAGCCCGTAGGTATAGGTTGGCAGATACGAACCTGCCACAACCCTGTCCGCACTATAGGTGAAACCACCATCGCTGTTGAAACCTGTCACATCATATACATAAAAACTTCCCAATGCCTCGCCAACCAAGACTTGCTTTGTATATTGGCCATTTCCAAGGTCGCCTCCGATATAGGTGGAAAAGAAAGGATTATCTACCTTTGTCAATTCATTCTTGTTATGGGAGAAGTTTCCAGAAACCCAATAGTTCAGATTGTCATTGATCTGGTCAGCCCATCGCAAGGAAACCTCCAATCCCTTGTTGCTTACAACTCCGGTATTCACAACCAGAGGTTCGGGAGATATTACTTTTGGAGGATTGACAGGCAAGATTACATCCGAAGATTTCCTGTCATAGATGTCAAAAGAACCCGAAAGCCTGTTGTTCAGGGTTTTGAAATCAAATCCGAAATCAATTTCACTCATGGTCTCCCAAGTTAGATTTGGATCTACCTCATACGCTTGCTTGTTTCCTGAATTGATCGTCTCGTCCGGGCCGAAAGCATAGTTGGCTCCTCCAGCAAATAGAACCGCATTCAAGGCATTAACCGCATTTCCGTTTCCTACTTCTCCATAGCCACCCCTGAATTTCAGGTATTCTACAAATTTTATGTCTTTCATAAAATCCTCATTGGAAATTACCCAACCCGCAGAAACAGCCGGAAACATAGCCCATTTTTTAGCATCTTGAAAATTACTTATTCCTTCCCTCCTGATGGAAGCCGTGAAAAGATACTTGTCATTGAATTCATAATCGATCCTACCAAAATAGGCAATGGAAACAATTGGCGTATCACGTTTGTTGTTTATAATAGAACCTGGAGCAACCTCTTCATTGTAAGTGGATAAATCCAGCGACCAATAATTGGATTGTTCAGGAACATTCCATCGGGTTGCAGATAAATTTTCAGTAATTCCTGAAGTGGTTCTTGACATACCGAGTGTTCCTGTTATTGTATGTTTTCCGAACGTCTTATCATAGGTTAAATAATTATCCCAATTCCACCTGTAGGAATCTCCTCTCCTTTGCTGCAAAGTATTTACAGGGGATTTTACAGGATAATCTGCAATTTCCTTGGTTGCATTTTGAGACAACCAGATTTCCCTGCTTGGGGTAAAGGTGAATCCTTTTGATTGGTCATAAGTGGCTCCAAAACTTGAATTGAATTTAAATTCATCGGTGATTTTCAATTCAGCCGCAATTGATCCGAAAAGTACCAGGTTTTTATTTTGTTCGTTGTGAAAGTACAATTGTGAAACCGGATTGCCAACATTGTTAAAACGATCACTCCCATTGATATCAACCTGTCCCGTGTCTGGATTTCTCAAAGGTACTCCCCACCTTCCATTTTCAAATTGTACCGGAACAATCGGAGCCTGCTTGTAGGCATTTGTAAACGCGCTTAAAGGCTTTGGTGTGTTTCTGACTATTGAAACATTTATGTTTTGGGATATCTTCAACCTGTCGTTAAGCAACTTGAATTCATTTCTTGAATTTAAATTGGTCCTTTCGAAATTGGTTCCTTCAAGTATTCCTTTTTCTTTATAATTCGTAATCCCTAGATAATAACTTGCGTTTTCAGAACCTCCTGAAACCGCAATATGATTGCTTGAAACCTCTCCAGTCCTTGTAATCTCATCCAGCCAATTCGTTGAATAAGGCTGGTTGGAATTGAAATAGGTTGAAGACCCCAAAGCAGAATTGTTATAGTAGTTATAGCGAAAAGGCGTGGCCATATCTACTTCGCTCTGAATAAACTTTTGACCATAGTAACTGTCAAATGTTATCTTCATCTTGCCTTTTCCTTTCTTGGTAGTAATCACAACGACTCCATTTGAACCTTTTTGTCCATAGATGGCCAACGAAGATGCATCCTTTAGAATGTCCATCGTCTCAATTTCGCTAGGAGGCAACCCGTTAAGGCCTGATGCTTCCACGCCATCAATTATATATAAGGGATCCCTACCTCCGATTAAAGTTCCCAGCCCCCTGATCCGTATCGAAGGATTGGCACCAGGCTCGTCATTTGTCACGATGTTCACCCCAGCAGCCTTACCTTGAATAGCCTGGATTGCTGATTGGGCAGGTGTTCTCACAATGTCTTCAGCTTTTACTTGAGCAATCGAACCTGTAATACTTCCCGCCTTCTTGGTTCCGTAACCGACCACTACTACCTCTGAAAGAGAATTGGTTTCTTCTTTCATCTTTATTGTCATATTAGTGGTTGCATTGACAGTAATAGACTCAAAACCAATCATGGAAAAAACCAATTGGTCACCAATTGAGGCGCTGAGTGTAAAATTTCCATCAAAATCAGTCGAAGTACCTTTATCAGTACCAGAAACAGTCACATTCACTCCTGGAAGTGGCAATCCTGTCCCATCGGTTACACTACCCTTAATTTCCTGAGCAAAAGCAATGCAAGAGGTGAATAAAAGTATTAAAAAGCTAAAAATAATCCTTTTCATCTGTTACTATTTTTCGTTTAGTTAGTTGAGCCAAATTATAAAATTACAACGTTATAGTAACATTTCCTTAACACTTCGCGAATACATCATTCTATAAAAAGCATAATAACCCAATATAATCAATACTCTGGATACTTGATGAAGAAAATTTGATGTAGTAGTGATGTAGTATTGATGTAGTTCGAAAACGTAATAGTGATGTAATTTATAGCTTTATTTAGATGTCAAGCATAAATTTATTTAGATTTTCTTCAGGAGAAAGCCCAAGTTTTTTTCTCAGCCTATAACGATGAAGTTCCACCCCCCTGAAAGTAATGTTCATCAAAGGTGCTATTTCTTTAGAAGACAGGTTCATTTTTAGATAGACACAAAGCTTTATATCCTTGGAAGTAAGATTTGGATACTTTCTCGCAAGTGAGGAAATAAATTCATTGTGGATCTGGTTCAAGTTGGTTTCAAATATTTCCCATTCATGCTTGTTGATCGCATTGATCTTGATGGCTTTATTGATCTCGCTCTTGAGCTTGTTCATATCAGTCTCATTTTCCAATATCTTTTGAATATCGTCAATCATCTCACTTTGCTTCGCTATGGATAATGATTTTCCAGCCACTTCACTGGATTTGGTTTGGATTTCCAGTTCAAGGATATGTTTCTGATATTCCTGTACATTCAATTCATTTTCGGCTTTAAGCTCTATCTCAAGAATCTTCTTTTGATGCTTCAATTCCTCTTCCTGAAGCTTAAGCTTCTGAATGTACCTGATTTTGTTCCATTTGTAATACAAATAAAAGCTTCCTGCAATTATAAAAACATAAAAAGCGATCATCCATATGGAAAAGTACCAAGGATTATTTACCTTGAACGAATACTCTCCTTTCTTTTCATAGGTTTTTCCGTTGAAATAATAAAATGCTACTTTCTGGGTACCACTGTTCAGGTTGTTAAGCACCATATTCCCGTTGATGATCCTTTTCAATTCCTTGGAACCGTTAAGGCTGTAAAAAAGGTCAAGCGTATTGAAACCATAATATTCCGTAATGATATTCAACTCGACAGTCTGGTTGTAGTCGACTTCCGTATTCTCATTTATCAGATCACCATGATAAAATCCTTCAATTGTGATGCTGTTGATGGCTTTCTTCTTTGCATTCAGCTCATAGGATATAAATCCATCGTCCAGATTGAGCAAAATCGAGTTTCCATTCTTATAGGCTTTCGTGTTTTCTATAATGAGTCGTCCTTCATAATATTTTTCCGGAATCAGCTGCCAGGTAAATCTTGACTCCTTTTGGGAAATCACATAAAGCAATCCTGAATCAAGCACTATGAAATTATGATCGTCAATCGGAATAATATCAGAGATGTTCTTGAAGGAATTATTGAAAGCCTCATTCATTTCTAATTTTCCTGAAATAGAATTGTACGTATACCAATTTTTATTGATCAGGAACAGGATTTCATTCTTGTAATTAAAAATTTTTACTTCATAATTGCTACTGATTCCATTTGATTCTGTCACGTTCTCAACTTTTTGGGTAACAAAATTCTTGTCATACGTCAGCCTGTACAGGCTTCTATAGTTATCTGCCGCCCAAAGCTCGTTTGGCCTGTTCTGCGCAATATTTCTAATTGGCTTTGTAAGCTTTTCAAGTACTTTCCATTTGGTAAAATCATCATTCTGATAGCATACTATCCCTGAATAATTGGCTTGGAAATAAACATTATCATAGTCACTTTTGAGAAATTTCCAACCGCCATTCACAGGATTTACTTTTTGAAGCTGGTTGCCGTTATAGATAAAAGTCCCGTCATTATGGCCGATGATAAATTCCTTGTTGCGCTTGTAGATGTCCCAGACCTGCCCTTGCGAGTTTGGAACTGGATGCAACTGTTTGTCTTTATGGACGAAAATCCCATGATTGGTGACGAAAAGATAGCCCTCGTCGGTAGTCGAAAGCGAATAGACCGAACCCAGGATTCCTGAATTATCAGAAAATACATTTATGGAAGAATTGATTTCCACGTGTGCAATACCATTATCCAGGCCCAGCCACAAATCATTTTCCTTGTCAACGGCAATTGAAAGCACTGCATTGTTCTTAATGGCATTGTTCCGGTTGATGTTCTGATAGGAGTTATCTTTCAAGTCAACTATATACAAACCTTTAAGACCTGTTCCAATACTCAACGTATTAGGTTGTATGAATTTGGCTGTTACAATAACCTCGTTTTTAAGCTTTTCATTCAAAGGATGGCTCCAGGGTATCAATCGCCCTTTATCCTCTATAAAAACGCCACTGTTCTTTGTAAAGATGAAGATCTTGCCCTTGTACTTTTCAATATGATGGATGATATTGCCGTCTACAATGGACCAGTTTTCTTTCTTGATGAATTTCTTGTCCTCCATCACGTAAATCCCTGTTCTTACCGATGCAACATATATTCCATCATCAACCACATAGCAATAGGATATCTGAAAGGGGAACTTGATCTTCTCTACATTCTTACCATCGTAGATAAAAATTTCATTGAAGGATTGAAAGTAAATTTTCCCCTTGTGTTTGAACACCTTCCAAATCTCCTCGTTATCAGAATTTCCGGTGAAGAGGTTCTTGGTATTCGAAACAGAAAAGTAATGCATCTTTCCATTGGTCCTTTTCCAATAGCCAAATTCCTTGTAGGAACCACAATACACCCTGTCGCCATCAATGAATACGGACCTGATTATGGTTTTATTGGGCAGCGTATATTTTTCCCACTTTACCCCATTATACCTTAGAAAATAATGGTTGTTGGCAAAGTACATCGCATTATCACTGCCTTGGACAATATTCCAGTTCTGATTGTCGCCATTGTATTCGGATTTGGTAAAATTTTCTACAAAGGGAATCAGCTCCTGCGAATGGATTTGAAATGACAGGAGTAAAAATAGTATCTTGAATGCCGAATTTCTCAATTTTAACTATGTTTTATCCTCAAATATAATTACATTTTTCTTTTAATCAACAGAAACGTGCAGAAACAAAAATGTCCCGATTAATTCGGGACAGTTTCTAATTTATGGTCGTTTACATAATCCTGCAGGTACTTGAATCGTTCGGTAAGCTGGCCATTTTCGGTGATCTTGGCCCTCTTGAGGATACCATCCTTATCGCCGTTAAAGAAAGCAGGAACAACGTGTTCCATAAACATTTCTCCAAATCCTTCACTGGCATCTTTTGGCAATTCACAAGGCAAATTATCAATGGACATGACCACTATGGCTGCCGGGTGAAAAACATCAACTTCCCTGTGTTCGCTTGGCAAATAGCCAAATAATGGCTCTGCAATGGTGGAAGCTTTTATCGTACACGCGATTGGTCCATCCACATCGCATGAAATATCCGCAACAACTTTTATCTTGCAATCATTGGCACGAAGCATTTCGCGGCTCAGGATCACGGGAGCATCATTACCGTAGAAATGGCCTGCCATAAAAATATCAGATACTTTCGTGAAACGCTCGAAATTCGAAGTATAGGCTGTTGGATTTGCATAGAAATCTTTTTTGTCTGATGGGGTACCGTCAATACGCTTGTTATAATCCAAGACATCTATCTGCACAAATACCGGCTCGGAATATATCTTGGAAAGGAAATTTTCCACGGAAACCTCCTTGATCTTCATAGCTTGAAGAATTTCTTTTGCACCATTTCCTACTTTACCATTCCCTGTCAGGACAATCTTTATCGGAGGCAATACCAATCTTCTTAACCTTTCTACCAACGCATCTTTTCCAGCCAATGTTTCCGCTTTTGGAAGATTGAATAACTCGAATTTTATTCCGAATGCCCTGATGCCATTATAGGCGCCCACAATTCCTGCATAGCGTCCGAAACCAATCAGTCGTTTGAAATTTTCATCGACAATGGTCTCATGATCGTATAAATCAATATTCTTTTCGAGGACTGCCTTCAGTAATTCCCTGTTATGGATTTGCTTCTTGATGGTATGGGAAAAGAAAAAATATTTCTTGTTTGGAATTAATGCATGGAGAGGCACTTCCTTCACACCAAACAACACGTCACAATCAGAAACATCAGAAACGACCTCAATTCCCAGATCAGAATATTGCTCGTCCGTAAATATCCTGATATCAGAACGCTCCACTTTGATTTCTGCCTCCGGATGCTCGCTTTTTAATCGCACAAGTTCCTCAGGTGTGAAAACTACTCTCCTGTCAGGGGGACTTTTCCTCTCTTTTATTATTCCAAATTTCATCAGTTCTGTGTGTTTTTTAATAGCTAAAAATCAATATCTTATGAAAAGTAAAATCCTCAAAAACGGGTACTTTAAGCGGATTTTAACTAGTATTTCGTAATTTGTTCCAAATGTAACATATAAATTTTTGAAGTCAAAAAATTAATTCTTAAAAATGTAAAAAATATATTTATATAGGTTCTGAAACAGAATTAGTTAAAAAATATTGTGATTCTTGTTGTTAAGCTTTCATTAAAAGTATCCTTCATAATTTATCCATTTATTTATATTTGTGGTTCAAGCACCCTAAAAATGAATTTCAAGAGTACCCTATATATATCCCTGATCTCATTCCTTACTATTTTAAGCTCATGCAAAAAAGACAATAATGATTTTGCAGAAAATGACAATGCAAAAAAGGCTGACACTTTTCCCCATATCAAACCTGATTCCAGAAAACTGAAGGTCCCTGCAGCTAAATTTGTGGAAGAAAAGAAAAATACCATTGCCGGCTTCTATAAGAAATATTGGGACAAGAACAAGGTAAGCGGAAGTTTCCTGGTGGCAAAGAACGGCAAGATCATCTTTGAAAAATATGCAGGATATGCCAATTACGAAACAAAAGAGGATATCACGCAAGATACGCCCATCCATCTTGCTTCCGTAAGCAAGGTATTGACTGCTGCTGCGATCATGGAATTGGTGGATGCAGGCAAATTCAAACTCGACCAGAAGGTAAATACCCTATTGAAGGCTTTCCCGTATGAGGAAGTAACAGTAAGGATGTTATTGAATCACAGAAGCGGACTTACGAATTATGCCTATTATTTTGATGACAGGGAAAAATGGAACCATAGCAAATTGCTGACCAATCAGGATATCCTGGATCTTTTCGTGAAATATGATGCCGGTCTGGATTTTAAAACAGACAAGAAATTTGCCTATTGCAATACCAATTATGCCATGTTAGCCTTGATCATAGAAAAGGTTACAGGAATGAAATATGCAATGGCAATGAACAAGATCATATTCGAGCCGCTGGGAATGAAACATAGCTTTGTAATTGATTTTGAAAAACAGATCAAGCAGGTAAGCCAATCTTACAAAGGCAATTATAAGAAATACGAACTCAACCACTTGGATCAGGTTTATGGAGACAAGAACATTTATTCAACACCGAGGGACCTGTTGAAATTTGACCTGGCAATCTCCTCTCCGGATTATCTTACACCAGAATTGGTTGATGAAATTTACAAGGGTTATAGCTACGAAAGACGAGGTACCCGAAATTATGGCCTTGGCATCAGGATGCTCGAATGGGAGGATGGAGAAAAGCTGTTTTACCATAACGGATGGTGGCACGGAAATACGTCTTCCTATGTAAAATTAAAGAAGGAAGATGTCGTAATTATTGCCCTGGCGAATAAATACACCACCATGACCTACAAGTCATTTCATCTCGCTACAATTTTTGGAGATTATCCCCTAAAGGTTGAAAAAGGCGGTTTGGGAGAATAAATTCAAATAAAAACAGTAAATTTGCGGTCTGGTTTTTGATAAGATATTGAAAATTAGACAAAAATGGGGTCGACTGGTTTTGACAGCAAGTCGAATTGAAAAGTAAGCACGTCGAGAACTGGGACAATTCTCGTTAATAAATGGTTCCAACACTTTTACACGGCGAAAATAATTACGCTCTAGCTGCATAATCCGAATTATAGTAAGATTAGCCTCGTCCCTACAAGGTAGGGAAGCAGGATTCTCCTTGAAAGCCTTGGTTTGTGGCGTTCTTTAAAGGGGAACCGTAAAAATAAACCTAGAAACAGTCAAGCTTCGGGGCTGTTTTGACAACTAAGAAGATAAGTGCCCAGTGGCTGTTTCTGGCCAAGCTGGATGACGAAAATCCAATCAGGAAATAAGCGTGTAGAAAGTTTTTTAGTTGCTTGTTTGGACGGGAGTTCGACTCTCCCCGACTCCACAAATGCCTTTTGCAACTTGCAAAGGGCATTTTTTATTATTATTTAAATAATAAAACTCACGTAAGTTACATAATTCGAAATTTTGTAAATCCATAAGCAGTTTCCATTGATAATTCGGGTGTTCGATTTCCTGTGAACATTGCTCATTGGCAAAAAGAAAACTGTAACAAAAAATTAGTGCAATGGCACTTTACTGTGACCCTTCCAAATCCTACATATTTGTAAGCTTGCAAACGGAAAAATACCTAATTATAGGTACTTTTTATTTGTATTTTATAGCTAACTTTAACGCTTACAACCAATTACAAAATAAAATATTATGGACACAAAAAAAGACCGTGGTTTTAAAGCCACAAATTCCCCGGGTAGGCTTTCTCATTTTCTTTGCGGAAGCCGGAAATCAATAGCTCTCGCCATCTTTGCATTAATATTTTTTTTTAAAGGAACTGCGCAGCAAACTGCAGAAAGCCAACTGCAAGCCGAGATAATAAGAATGCTCCAGGCCGATGGCACTTTGTTGACGGACGACCAAAAAAAATTACCCGGAGACCAAAACTATACGCATCTTGGCCTTTGGAAAAACGAGCGCCAAAAAAGAAGAAGACTTGAAAATAATGGACGTTTGCAGCAAAAGCTGCTGGCGAAATTTGATCTCCCATCCTTTTGTAAAGGAGAATCCATCATAACAGCCCTGACCTTTAAAAACAAATCATTGAGTTTGGTCGGTAGCTATGTGATTAGAAACAAAAATATTGCAGTCATTAACCAGTCAAAACCCTGGCTTCCTATACTCACTGACGGGTATCAGATGCAAATTGCGAACCCCCAGGACGAATACAGCCACTTCAGATTGAATTACACTACCTCAAAGCTGTTCGACGCTGAATTAAAAGGCGAACAATCTAGCTCGTTCAAAGAATATTACAATTTAAAATTTCAGGAAAATTTTAAGCAAAACAATACCGAAACGCAGCAAATCACCATTGGTGCCGGGCAATTCACCAACCGGCTTGCAACATTATGTGAAGATGTGAAGAAGGGAGAACTCAGCCGGCTCGACTTCGCTCCTGTATATGCCATTTATGATGGCTACAGACAGGGAATAATTATCAATGGTGACCAAATAATCCATTCGTTCAACGGCATGTGTTTCTATTCAAAAAAAGGTGTGACCTCAAAAGAGTCCTATAATATCGATACAGCATTGAATACAGGATTAGACGTATACTTTGCTAAAATTTCCGCGTCGGCAAAAGCTAAGTGGAGTAATGCGACCGATACCGACATGCAACGTGGAATTTACCAGATTTACATGTTCAGAACACCTGACCTCATTACTTTACCAAGTGTGGACGAAATAATTAAAACATGGGAAAATTTAACGCCCAACGCCTCCTCCATTACCTTTCCTAACGGGAACTCAATTCCTTTAAACGGACCCCTTATTGCCAAGGTTAAATTCGGGCCAGTGCCCAATGCGGATATGATCCAGCTTATAAAAGTAGATGAAAAATCCTGGAAGGACAAGGTAAAGGATAATCCGTTTATCAGCAGTTTAAGGCTTGTCACGGATCCTGGAAGATACATACCTAATGATGACGGAACCTATACATTTGATTTGGAAATCACCCGCAATAATAACTACATCCAACAAAATTATACTTCAAAAGGTCCAATTATAAACATGGATGTACCCATTAAAATTTACATCGACAATGCCATTGGCAATAAAATGTTTATAAAAGAATATGACCCGATAAATATTCAAACCGAACGCTATCCCGTACCTGAAGCCAGCGACGAGTTCCGCCCCAACAAAACTGATGAGGGGTATCAGTATAACGGCCAGGTGCATTTTATCGTACCCCCGGGATCTAACCTGACCGTCGCATCTAATACGGGTGTGAAAATCGTCCAAGTTGCGGGGCTGCCCCCGAGTGTAGCTGCCAAATTGACCTCAGACCTTAATTTTGGCTCATTTATACTGCGTGGAATTAATGAATATGCTTTTAATTTTACAATTCCTGCAGATGCCAAATATTTTGATATTGACCACAGGTATTATGAGCCTGAGCTTCTTCTTCGTTTTTATACTGTCGCAGGCCATGAGTATTTCAGAAAGTTATCTATAAAAATAATAGGTCCAAAAGATTTATGGAAAGTACCAACAAATATCACATCCGTTACCATCAAAGACAATACACAGCTTTTGGCGGCACTCAATAAGGAAGCTGTACTTAGCAATGGCATTATCATGAAGGATAAGCTTACAGAATATTCAAATGCAAACGCAGAACTGGACATTCTGGCCTTCGTAGAATTCCTCAAAAATGAAAACAAATTATCCGTGCAGGATACAGGTTACCTTGTCGACAAAAGTATATTAGATTTAAACAAGCTGTAAAATGTCTTACAAAATAATTTTGGCACTATTCGTAGTTTGCGCTTTTGGTGTTTTTGGTTTTACAGATAATACGGTTACACTAAGCAGAAACGGAAATGTTGACACCCAAACGGATAAGGTAAATAATGTGGTAGCAGATAAGGCACTGGCAATTGCTTCTCTAGTTCTTAATTCTAAGGAATTCCAGGATTCGATTATCAAACTGAACTTTCCTTACAATAACCACTGCGAAGGATGTAAGAAGGGGCGCAATCGTAAGGAAATGATTGGCGGGCAAATTGTCTTGGACAGCATTTTGAGAGAAGGAAACCCCAAATTAACGTTACATATCTTGCCGTATGGAAAAAAACCTACCAAACGTAAATGTTTCGGTTTGGGCAGAACCTGCCCAGATTCGTATGCGATTACGTCCTATTATGAAAATATAGACTGCTCAATGGGTAACGAACTGCCCTTCGCATGTTCTTACGCTGTCCATTTGTGCCATGAATACAGTCATAATGTTGGCTACTGCCACACAACAAATAACGTACAAACAGACATTGCGGAAGCGATAGGCGAAATTGCTTACTATCTGGTGAAGCAATGGTATGATACTAAGGATCAACGCCTGATAGATTTATTATAATTGAGTGGAAATCATACCCCGTTGTAAAGACGGGGATTTGCCTGATTCTCATGCTTTAGGAGGATCGTCAGATTTTGAAAGATACTTCTGTTATTCCATAGGCTTCGAAAACACAAGCTTCCAAATTGTATCAATACTCAACAGAATTGCTGATATAAATGTTGCCGGATTAATGGTTTATCAAGACCCGAAATTGCAAGGAGTATTGCCGGAACTATCCTATGAAAGGGGAAAACGAGTTGGTCCCAGCACTTCAGATCGCTTGCAGCAGTCGCACCATTGTTGCGAGAATTAAACAAGAGATTCCCATCACGTATACTCCTTAACACACCATAAAATTATCTTAAATTCTAAAAATATTTACGCCGAAAGCCTCGCCAATATTGATAAATCTTCTATAAGGTGTTCGAAAATTGTCCAGGCAAGTCCACAAAAAGACAAACAACGCCATTGGAAGACAATGGCGTTTTTGTTTTTACATTTATCCTATTTTAAGGCTATCAAAAAACGTCAAAACAGGTATTAAGTGTTTGATAGAAATCCCATTCACTCCACAGAATGACAAATAACGCCACTGGAAGACAGTGGCGTTATTTTTTATGCAAATGAAGAATACTTAGTTTAAACCTCGCCAAATCTGCCTAAATCAAGAAATGTTAAGCAATATTATATTTTAATAAAATGTAGGCATGGAATCAAGATTAATTTACGAGTCTAATAAAATTTATAGTTATAAAGTCATTTGGAATATTTTCCAAAATGAGAGTGAATGGCATTTTATCGGAAATGAAAATATCAACGAAGAAAAGGTTAAAAAAATAATTGAGCAAAATTTTTCTGAGGATGATCTTTATATTGTTTTAAATAGAAACGATTCACAAGAGATTCGTAAAACTGAAACTCCAAAGAAAATATTAGAAATTTGCAGAGATACAAATTTTACAATTTGGAATAAAAAGTTTCAAAAAATAATAGAGTTCAATAAAAACGGAATTTTTCGGGTTGGAACTAGACCCATTAGTTAGCACTAATTATAAACTACGTTTATGAATTCCAAGTGTCTTATTTTATATTTTCTAAAAGCGTCAAAACAGGTATCAAGTGTTCGATAGAAATCCCATTCACTCCACAAAAAAGGACAATCCAAATAATGGATTGTCCTTTTTTAATTATACCAATGTAATATATTTTAAGACTAGAATGCGTACAATGTTAAATGGATTGCTCGCAGCTTATTTACGCTTGAAAACCAAAAACAACTTTTTAACACCTGTCACAACGCCCACCACGATCAATCCCGCCAACAAACCAATCGCAAATTCCTTGATGATTGATGGTATGCCTGGCAGCAAATGATGGAAGTACTCGATATTGTGTACAAAGATTCCACCAGAAACAAGGATCAGGGCAATTGTTCCTACTACGGCCAAAAGCTTGATGATGATAGGAAGTGCCTTTACCAAGACATTACCAACAACAGAGAGAAATCCTTTATCATTTGAGTGCTTTATCAGCCTGTAGCCCGCATCATCCATCCTTACGATAAGCGCCACTATGCCATAGACCCCAACCGTAGCAAGAAGTGCCACAACAGAAACAGTGAGGATCTGCAAGGTCAGACTTTTGTCTAGGACTGTTCCCAAGGCAATGATTACAATCTCTACTGAAAGGATAAAATCTGTGGTTACGGCAGATTTGATTTTTGCCTTTTCCACATCACCACTGTTTTCCGCACTTTTTTCAATCACCTCGTGTCCTTTGGTAGAAGGATGAAAAAGATATTCAACAATTTTTTCAACTCCTTCATAGGCAAGGTAGAATCCTCCCAATACAAGGATGAACTTTATAGCAACCGGAAAGAATACATTGAGCAACAATGCGATTGGAACGATGATGATTTTATTGATAAAAGAGCCTTTTGTAATAGCCCACAATACGGGTAATTCCCTTGAAGAAAGAAATCCAGTGGCTTTTTCAGCATTGACAGCCAAGTCATCACCTAATATTCCAGCTGTTTTGCGTGTTGCGATCTTGCTTGTAATTGCAACATCGTCCATCAAGGCGGCGATATCGTCTAAAATTGCAAAAAAACCTGATGCCATAATTTTGTTTTGTCTATAAGGTAAAAATAGAAATTAAATTTGAATTTGAGTTGTGCAAGCTGTCGGTTTTATTGATTATACAAGTAACAACAGAAAACATTGACAAGTATATAAATCCTGCAACATCCCTTTCCCAATACAATAAGAAAGAGATGAATTTTAAGGAATTACTAAAAGCCGTGATCACAGCTGGCTTCCCAAAAAGATTGTTATTTTTCCGAAAACTTCACCCATTGTTTGAAAATCCCAATCGGCATGTCCCCCATTGGCATAAAAGTTAAATTCATTATACACATTCATGGCGTCCAATTTGTCGTGCAGGCGTGGTCCCTGGCTTGCCGGAACCAAAGGATCCTGACCCCCATAAAAAGAGATCGTGGCTGGAGAAGCTGATGTGACATGCGCTAACGGACTAACTGATAGCAACTGTTCATTCGTAGGCGATGTCGTTCCAATCAGGCTCTGTGCTGCTGATGCGTACAACGGATGACTTGTATAAGCTGGATCGGTAAAATCCGAAGGCCCAACCACGTTGCAGACAGCTTCCACATTATGATCAGTATCATAGGCATAACTGTACAGCATGGCCAGATGCCCACCGGCACTAAAACCAATAAAGCCATAGTCATCAGAAATAGCATAATCCTGATGCTTCAGATGATCGATCACCAATTGTATGTCATTGATTTGTTTCGGAAATGCAGGACTTGTATTGGTGGCAAGCCGGTAGTTGATATTGACAATGGCATGATCAGGAAATTGCTGCTTGATTGTAGGAATCAAATAAGCCATATCGCTTTTGTTTCCTGCCACCCAAGATCCACCATGCAAAAGCAGGATGACCTTGGTATCTGTGTTTCTGCCAGACGGAAGATAAACATCCATCTTCTGCTCGCTATCATTGCCGTAAGCGATGTCAATCAGGTCTTTTGCCGTTAATGGTTCCGATGAAACCTTGTCATCATTATCAGAGTCGCAACCTGTGATAAGAAATAAGAATAGAAATGGGAGAAACAGGGTCTTTTTCATTTTGAAATTGGTTATAGTAGGGTTAAAGATAGATGCTCTCAAATTTGATGCCACTGACAGTATTCTTTTGGCATTTGATTTCTTACATCTGCTATGACTTGTTAGTACATTCGACATTTCCAGGTGCAAGGTCCTTCTTATAGTTCCAATAGCCATTTTTCTTGTCCTGGTTCAATGCAAGCAATTCAAAAGAAAGCTAGTTTTGTATTACAATAAAATATAACTAAAACAAATTAGACAATATGGAGACTATAAAATTAGAATTAGACGAAAAGAAGCACGGTGCTTTCAATATTTATGAAGAAGGCCAGAAACTGGGCGAGATGGTAATCAGCATCAAGGAGGATCTGCTTACCATTTACCATACAGGTGTTGAGCCCGAAGCCGAAGGAAAAGGTTTTGCTAAAAAGCTTCTGGAAGAAATGACGGGTTATGCGCGCCAGAACAAGATGATGGTTCTGCCCCTTTGTCCTTACGTACATGCACAATTCAAAAGGCGTCCTGATGAGTTTGCCGATATCTGGAAAAAGTAATTCAAGAGTCAATCCTTAAAGATCTGGAAGATTAATAAATCTACGCCATTGGCTTGATTTTGATATACAATCAGGAAGAATCAAATCTACAAAAAAAAGAGCCCGATAATTATATCGGGCTCTTTATCAAAACTTATTTTGTCTAAATTTTGGCACATTCTATAAAGAATGGTCCTTGATTTATATAGGAAAAAAAATAGATTAGATCTTGATTCTCTTTCTATCTGTTTCTGTCAAATAGATTTTTCTCAAACGAATAGATTTTGGCGTAACCTCTACATATTCATCTTTTTGAATGTATTCCAAAGCTTCTTCAAGAGAGAAAATGATTGGCGGGATAATTCTAGCTTTTTCATCGTTTCCAGAAGAACGAACGTTAGATTGTTTTTTCTCTTTCGTTACGTTTACACACATATCATCACCACGAGAGTTTTCTCCAATTACTTGACCTTCGTAGATTTCAGCATTTGGCTCAACGAAAAACTTACCACGGTCTTGCAATTTATCGATAGAATAAGGAATTGCTTTTCCTTTTTCCATGGAAATCAATGAACCTTTGTTACGTCCAGCAATTTCACCTTTGTAAGGCTCATATCCGATAAAACGGTGTGCCATAATAGCCTCACCAGCTGTTGCAGTAAGCAATTGGTTACGCAATCCAATAATTCCACGTGATGGAATATTGAATTTGATAATCATACGTTCACCTTTAGTTTCCATACTCAACATTTCTCCTTTACGAAGAGTAACAAACTCTACCGCTCTTCCAGAAAGTGTTTCTGGTAAATCGATTGTCAATTCCTCAATTGGCTCACATTTTTTACCATCAATTTCTTTGATGATAACTTGTGGCTGACCGATTTGCAACTCATACCCTTCTCTTCTCATTGTTTCAATAAGAACAGACAAGTGCAATACTCCACGACCAAAAACCATGAATTTATCAGCAGAATCAGTTTCACCTAACTTCATCGCCAAGTTTTTTTCCAATTCTTTTGTCAAACGATCTCTAATATGACGAGAAGTTACAAATTTACCCTCTTTACCGAAGAAAGGAGAGTCATTAATTGTAAACAACATACTCATAGTTGGTTCGTCGATATCAATAGTCTTCAAGCCTTCTGGGTTTTCATGATCAGCGATTGTATCTCCAATTTCGAATCCTTCAACGCCAATAATAGCACAAATATCTCCAGCAATTACTTCAGTCACTTTCTTACGTCCAAGACCTTCAAAAGTATGTAATTCTTTGATTCTAGATTTAGTTATAGTACCATCTCTTTTTACCAAAGAAATCGGCATACCTTCTTTCAAAACACCTCTTTCAAGACGACCGATAGCGATACGACCTGTAAAAGCAGAGAAATCCAAAGAGGTAATCAACATTTGGGGTGTTCCTTCAGAAACTTTAGGAGCAGGTACATTTTCAATAACCATATCCAATAATGCTTCCACATTATCCGTTACGTTTTCCCAATGGTCAGACATCCAGTTGTTTTTTGCAGAACCATAGACCGTTGGAAAATCCAATTGCTCTTCAGTTGCTCCAAGTTCAAACATCAAGTCGAACACTTTTTCGTGAACTTCTTCTGGAGTACAGTTTTCTTTATCAACCTTATTGATTACAACGCAAGGCTTCAAACCTAGATCAATCGCTTTTTGCAAAACGAAACGAGTCTGAGGCATTGGCCCTTCAAAAGCATCCACCAAGAGGCAAACACCATCGGCCATGTTCAATACACGTTCTACTTCTCCACCGAAATCCGCGTGACCAGGAGTATCGATGATGTTGATTTTTGTTCCTTTGTACTGAACCGAAACGTTTTTAGAAGTAATGGTAATACCTCTTTCGCGCTCCAAATCGTTGTTGTCAAGAATAAGGTCTCCCGTGTTTTCGTTGTCACGGAAAAGTTGACAGTGGTACATAATTTTATCAACCAAAGTAGTTTTACCGTGATCGACGTGGGCAATAATTGCAATGTTTCTTATAGATTCCATTCGATTTTTTTAGAAGTTGCAAAAGTACACTTTATTTTGATATAAAAAACGAAAATAATTCGCTTAACTTTTTAATAACTGCTATATAATTAATGGATTAGGATAAATGGATTAGTTTTTGGCGAAAATTAAAAAGATAATTATAATTTCATATATTTGAAGTAATGAAAAATAAAGCAAACAAAATAACCTATATCTTCATTTTTGTATCTACGGTTTTTGCTATTGCAAGTGTTATATTGTTTGAAAAAAATAACGAATCAGGAAACCTTCTTGCCTATCATATCCTAACAGACTTTATTTTTATCCTTGCTACTGGAATGACCCTCAGGTATTTCATAGTAAAAAACAACAAGGGAAATTTTTACCGCATAGAAAAACAAAACATCATCAATACGGAAATACAGGAAGCAAAAGAACGATATGACATCGTGGCGAAAGCAACAAGTGACACGGTTTGGGACTGGAAAATCATTGATAATGAATTTTCCTGGAACAAAGGAATCCAAGGCATTTACGGATACAAAAAAGAAGAGATCGAAAATACTTCAAAATGGTGGTTCGACAGGATCCATCCCGAAGACAGCATCAGGATGTCGGTTAAATTATATTCTTTCCTGGAACAGAAAACACAAAATTGGCAGGACGAATACCGCTTCAAGTGCAAGGATGGATCCTACAAGTACGTTTTGGACAGGGGTTTTTTGGTAATTGACGATAACGGAATCCCAACAAGGATGATTGGAGCAATGCAGGACATCACCAAGAAGAAAGAAGAAGAGGAGCGCCTGAAACTTTTGGAAACCGTAATTACAAACACGAAGGACGCCGTAGTGATTACCGATTCCGATATTTCGGAGTTTGAAATCCCCAAGATTGTTTTTGCCAACCAAGCTTTTACCGGAATGTCAGGATTTGGCTATGATGATGTCTTGGGTAAATCTTTAAAGGCTTTTATTGGAGTTGAATCGAATGATGCTGAATTTAAAAAATTCACAGCTTCCTTGAAAGCGAAACAGGAATGTGAAGTTGAAACTATCAGCCACAAAAAGAACAACGAGGAATATTGGGTGCGCTTTTCAATGGTGCCCGTTTTTAACAGCGAAAAAGAGCATACCCATTGGATTTCCATTCAAAGGGACGTGACCGAACAAAAAAACCAGGAAAAGGAAAAAGAGCAGCTTATCAATGAGCTGACCCAGAACAACAAGGATTTAAGGCAATTCTCCTATATCACATCCCATAACCTGAGAGCCCCTTTGTCCAACCTGATTGGCTTGTTGAAATTAACAAATGACATTTACATTCCGAATGAAGAATTGAAACTCATCATTGATGGTTTTTCAAAATCCACCTATCTGTTAAATGAAACGATTTCCGATTTGGGAAGGGTAGTCATCATAAGGGACAATCCATCGATTGAAAAGCAAAAAATCTCCATTGAAGAATCCTTCAACAACGTCATCGAGCAAATTAACATCTTAGTAGATAGCAACAATCCTAAGATAATAGTAAAAAATGACGACAACCTTTCGATTTATTCCAACAAGGCTTATTTCGAAAGCATCCTGCTGAACCTACTGACAAATTCAATAAAATACAAATCAACCGAGAGAGAACTGACCATTACAATTTCCATCTTTGACCGGACCAATTTCACTGAACTCGTTTTTGAGGACAACGGAATAGGAATCGATTTGAAGAAATACAGCGACAAGCTGTTCGGCTTGTACCAAAGATTCCACAATTATCCTGACAGCAAGGGATTGGGACTTTATCTGGTAAAATCGCAAATTGAAAGTATGGGAGGCGAAATCAGGGTTGAAAGCGAAGTAAACGAAGGCACCAAATTTATTATAAAATTTAAGAAAGAAAACTAATGCTACAAAAAGTAATCTGTGTAGACGATGACCCCATAGCACTATTATTGTCCAAGCTTGTAATTTCCAAGGCAAATTTCGCCTCTCAAATCATAACCTGCGTTAATGGAGAGGAAGCTATGAAATACCTGGAAAAACCAGAAACAATTGAAGAGAATTCCAATTCAGAACAACCTCTTCTTATACTACTGGATCTGAACATGCCCGTAATGGATGGATGGGAATTCCTGGAGCAGTTCAGCACTAAATTGCAAGAACCATATGCTAGCACGAAAATCATCTTGCTATCCTCCTCTATAGACCCGAACGACATCAAGAAATCCAAGGATTTTTCCATGGTTGTAGATTTCTTTCCCAAACCACTTACAAAGGAAATGCTGGTTTTAATTTCAGAAAAGATAAATGCATAAAAAAAGCTCTCGAAATGAGAGCTTTTTTTTTATTAAGTAAGTTGTAATTGAATTACAATTTAGCAACGTGTTTTGTTAACTTAGATTTCAAGTTAGAAGCTTTGTTATCATGAATGATATTTTTCTTCGCTAACTTATCAACCATTGAAATAACTGCTGATAATTTAGAAGTAGCATCAGCTTTATCAGTAGCTAATCTTAATGCTTTGATTGCATTACGAGTAGTTTTGTGCTGGTATCTGTTTAATACTCTTCTTTTTTCGTTACTTCTGATTCTTTTTAATGCTGACTTATGATTTGCCATTTCTTTTTAATTTTAGATGTAATAATTATTATAGATACTAGTTAAAAAAGAAAAACCTCCCACAACTGCAAAACAATCACTTTGGTTTTAACTAATAAAATAAGAATCGAGACACCAATCCTCATTTTATAAAACTTATTCACAACTAATTTTAGTAGTCCGTAAGGGAATCGAACCCCTGTTACCAGGATGAAATCCTGGAGTCCTAACCCCTAGACGAACGGACCGTTTTCTCCTAAGTTTTTTCATCTATTAAAAATAGATTATTTTGTAGCCCGTAGCGGAATCGAACCGCTCTTACATGGATGAAAACCATGCGTCCTAACCGATAGACGAACGGGCCATTTCAATATTTTAAAGATCTGCAAAAAAAGTAGTAGCCCGTAGCGGAATCGAACCGCTCTTACATGGATGAAAACCATGCGTCCTAACCGATAGACGAACGGGCCTTGCTTCTCTAATGCGGATGCAAAAATACAACTATTTTTTATTCGTGCAATAGCTGCGTAATATTTTTTTATCTTTTTTTTATTTTTTTAATATGCTTTCGCAAAAAGCACTCTTCCTTTAGAAGGATTTCCAGTAAGCACACAGCTTCCAGCCTCTTCTACTCTATCCAAAGCAATGCATCTGATTGTAGCCTTGGTCAGGTCCTTGATTTTTTCCTCTGTTTCTGGAGTACCATCCCAATGTGCTGATATGAAGCCTGTTTTATGCTCCAAAACATCTTTAAATTCAGCGAATGAATTTACTTCTGTAATGTGTTCGTTTCTGTAATTTAGAGCCTTGTTGAACAAATCCTCTTGGATTTTCTCCAATAAATCACTCACATAGTTTACAATTCCGTCTTTTAAAACCACTTCTTTGGTCAAAGTATCTCTTCGAGCCACCTCAAAGGTCCCGTTTTCCAGATCTTTTGGACCAACTGCAATCCGAACCGGAACACCTTTCAATTCCCATTCTGCAAACTTGAATCCTGGTTTCTGGGTGGTCCTGTCATCAAATTTGACAGAGATCTTCAGCTTCTTGAATTGCGTAACCAAGGTGTGGGCCGCTTCTGAAACCGCTGCGAATTCTTCTTCCGTCTTATAGATTGGAACGATTACGATTTGGATCGGAGCCAAGTTTGGAGGCAACACCAGTCCATTATCATCCGAGTGTGTCATTACCAGAGCACCCATAAGGCGTGTTGAAACACCCCAGGAAGTTCCCCAGACATATTCCTGTTTTCCTTCTGCTGTTGCAAATTTCACATCAAATGCTTTTGCAAAATTCTGTCCGAGAAAATGTGAAGTTCCTGCCTGGAGTGCTTTTCCATCCTGCATCAATGCTTCGATGCAATAGGTTTCGTCTGCTCCGGCAAAACGTTCTGTTTCGGTTTTCAACCCTTTTATGACCGGAATTGCCATAAAATCCTGCACGAAATCAGCATACACATTCATCATCTGTTCAGATTCTGCAATTGCTTCTGCTTTTGTAGCGTGTGCCGTATGGCCTTCCTGCCATAGGAATTCTGCTGTTCTCAAGAACAATCTCGTTCTCATTTCCCAACGGACAACATTTGCCCATTGATTGATCAGCAAAGGCAAGTCCCTGTAGGATTGAACCCATCCTTTATAAGTGGACCAGATGATCGCTTCACTTGTCGGACGAACGATAAGTTCCTCTTCCAATTTAGCATTAGGATCCACCATTAATTTTCCTGGTTTGTCAGGATCGTTTTTTAATCTATAATGTGTTACGATTGCACACTCCTTTGCAAATCCTTCGGCATTCTTCTCTTCTGCTTCGAACATGCTCTTGGGAACGAACAAAGGGAAATAGGCATTTTGATGTCCCGTTTCCTTGAACATCCGGTCGAGTTCTGCTTGCATTTTTTCCCATATCGCATAACCATAAGGCTTGATGACCATACAGCCTCTAACCCCGGAATTTTCGGCAAGATCTGCCTTTACAACCAGCTCGTTATACCACTTCGAATAATCCTCTGATCGCGTTGTTAAGTTCTTACTCATATTGAATAGTTTGGCACAAATATTGTTTAACTTATTTTAACTAAATAGTTCAGCAAAACTAACTATTTTTGTATTGTCCAACAATAAAAATACCCATAGATATGAAAACTAATTATTTTTCCACAAAATCACTTTCCGTATTTTCCCTCATCGGATTGGTTGGCCTTTTAGTTACGTCTTGCGGTTCCTATCAAAATAGCTCCTACTATGACAGGGACGGAATATATAACAATTCCAGCAGGAACTACGACAATCAAGTTACCTCATCAGCTTCAAGCCAGCAATACAAAGACTATTTTGATTCAAGGATTGAAAACGATTCTACCGAAGTTTTTACTGATGTAGAAAACTATTCTTCCAATTATCAAAATGAAGCAGATTACAACACGGGCTATGCTGCCTGGGGAGGGAATTCTGACAACATCACCGTAAACGTTTATGACAACAGCTGGGGATGGAACAATTGGGGTTATGCCGGATGGTATGGTCCTGGATGGGGAATGGGTTGGAACAATTGGTATGGCCCAAGCTGGGGATTCGGTTGGGGCGGATGGTATGGAAGTGCCTGGGGTTGGAATGGCTGGTATGGAAACAATTGGGGTTGGAACAACTGGAACAACCATTATTACAACAACAATTATGCGTACAGCAACGGAAGAAGAGGCCAATCTTATAACGACGGAAGAAGGAATTACCTGAATCGTTCGGAAACATCAACAAGAGGTTCAAGAAACTACAACAATGGTACTTCTGTAAGAAGGAATAACAATAGTTCTGTTCGAAATACCAATTTCACAAGAAGCACTACTAGAAATAGCAACTTTACCAGAAACAGCAACTTCAATACGACAAGGAATACTACCACGAGAAATAGTAATTTCAATACTACCAGGAATAACAATTCAAATGTTGCACCTTCAAGGAACAACAACTCCAATGTAGCACCAACAAGAAGTTCAAGTCCATCAAGAAACAACAATTATTCACCTGCTCCAACCCGTTCTTCTGGTTCTAGCGGTGGCGGTGGCGGAAGAAGTGGTGGTTCTTCTGGAGGTGGCGGAGGAAGATCTTCTGGAGGAAGAAGATAATCCCTCTTTAAAAAATTTACTTACCTATGTTTTGACTGAAATGTTATGAGCATAGGTATTTTTTTGAATCAAAAATGAAAAGAAAATGAAGAAATATTTATCCTTTTTAATTCTTGGACTTTCAATAAGTTCAGTTCAGGCACAGGACTTTTCGGATGCCTTGCGGTATGCCCAGGATAACCTTAACGGAACAGCCCGCTTTAGAGCGATGGGTGGCGCCTTTGGTGCGCTTGGTGGTGATTTCTCGGCTATTACAGTGAATCCAGCAGGTTCTGCCGTTTTTAGCAACAATGCTGCCGCTATTACTTTGAGCAGCTACAATACCAAAAACAAGTCTACCTATTTTGGAACTTCTACTTCCGAAAAAGATAATTCCCTTGATTTGAACCAATTGGGTGCTGTCTGGGTATTTAAGGATTATCAAACCAACAGCAAATGGAAGAAATTCACACTTGCCATCAATTATGACAATACGAACAGCCTTAGCAACACGCTTTACTCGCAAGGGCACAACCCGACAAATTCCGTAGCCAATTATTTTACAAGCTATGCCAATGGAATTTCTGAAGGCACCATAACAGGAAACTCTTTTGAAGCATTAGGCTATAGTGGACAGCAAGCTTATCTTGGGTATGAAGGATTTTTTATCAATCCAACCACTCCAGGAGGCAATCAATATGTTTCCGCTCTAACTGGGACTGGAAATTTTTATCAGGAAAACAGCATCTCTTCAAATGGCTACAACGGCAAGCTATCCTTTAATGCTGCTGCTGAATACAACGACAGGTTTTATTTCGGATTGAATTTAAACAGTCATTTCGTAGATTTCAATCAGACTACAAGTTTTTATGAGGATTATCTGGATTCTCCGAATCACAATACCGCAACAGGCGTGCAGGCTTCTCGATTTACCAATGAGCTGTATACGTATGGAACAGGATTTTCATTTCAATTAGGTGCCATTGCAAAAGTTACCAATGAATTTCGTGCCGGTGTTGCCTACGAATCACCAACCTGGTACAGTTTGAATGACGAGCTATTGCAAACATTGTCTGTGGATTGTGCAGATTGTGGAACCAACGGTGGCAACAGCAGTTTTTATGCTGATCCAAATCTCGTGATCGTTTATCCTACTTACAAATTGCAGACTCCTGGAAAATGGACAGGCAGCTTGGCGTATGTTTTTGGCAAAAACGGCCTGCTGAGTTTTGATTATATCATGAAAGATTACAGCAACACGAAATTCAAGCATACTACTGACGTGAATACCCAGCTTTCAACCCTTTTGGATACTTCGAACGAATTCAGGGTTGGTGGAGAATACAGGATCAAGGCTTGGAGCTTGAGAGCCGGTTACCGATTTGAAGAAAGTCCGTACAAGAATGGAAACACAATGGGTGATCTGACCAGCTATTCCGGAGGTCTGGGTTATAGTTTTGGAGATGTAAAATTAGATATGTCGTACACTTTTGCAAAAAGAGACTACCAGCAAGCATTCTTCTCGCAAGGACTTGTTGATACGGCTACAATCAACCGAAAAAACAACAATGTTTCCTTGACGGTCTTATTTGAATTATAAAGGATTGCTCTTAGGAATCTGAAATAATGAAATCCATCCATTCATTCGGATGGATTTTTTTTTTGCAATGATTATTTGATGCAGAAAGTTTCCTCCTAGCCCTGATGGGAGGAAGTATCCCACGCTTTTTTGCGTGGATACTCCGGACAGCGGGACCAAGCGATTATAAAAATTCTTAAATGATTCCGCTTCTAAAAATAAAAGCGTAATTTTGCACGCTCTAAAAATATTTAGACACTTAATACTATGAGGACCAAATCTTTAAAAAAGAACAAAATAAACGTTATAACTTTAGGCTGTTCCAAGAATGTGTATGACAGCGAAGTACTGATGGGACAACTACGAGCCAGCGGTAAAGATGTTGAGCACGAGGCACCTGCGGAAAGAGAAGGAAATATTATCGTGATCAATACGTGCGGTTTTATTGACAATGCAAAGGCGGAATCGGTGAACATGATTTTGGAATATGCGGACAAGAAGGAACGTGGTTTGGTGGACAAGGTTTTTGTGACAGGATGTCTGTCTGAACGTTACAGACCGGACCTGGAGAAAGAAATCCCGAATGTTGACCAATATTTTGGTACAACTGAATTGCCTGGCTTGTTGAAAGCTCTGGGTGCCGATTACAGGCACGAACTATTGGGAGAACGTTTGACCACGACTCCAAAAAACTACGCCTATTTGAAGATTGCTGAAGGCTGCGACAGGCCTTGCAGTTTTTGTGCAATCCCTTTGATGCGAGGAAGCCACGTTTCGCAACCTATTGAAAAATTGGTCAAGGAAGCGGAAGGTCTTGCGAAAAATGGTGTCAAGGAATTGATTTTGATTGCACAGGATCTGACCTATTATGGTCTTGACCTTTATAAGAAACGCAACCTTGGCGAATTGCTTGAAGCCTTGGTAAAGGTGGAAGGAATTGAATGGATTCGTTTGCACTACGCTTTCCCTTCTGGTTTTCCAATGGATGTCTTGGAAATTATGAAGCGTGAGCCAAAGATTTGCAATTATATTGATATCCCGTTGCAACATATTTCAGACAACATCCTGAAATCGATGCGTCGTGGAACAACCCAGGCAAAAACCACAAAATTATTGAAGGATTTCCGTGAAGCTGTACCTGGAATAGCCATCAGGACCACTTTGATTGTAGGTTATCCTGGTGAAACCGAAGAAGATTTCAACATCTTGAAAGACTGGGTTCAGGAAATGAAATTTGACCGTATGGGTTGTTTCGCATATTCCCACGAAGAAAACACGCATGCTTACCTATTAGAAGACGATGTTCCTGCAGAAGTAAAACAAGCCCGTGCCAATGAAATCATGGAATTGCAATCCCAGATTTCCTGGGATCTGAATCAGGAAAAAGTAGGCAAGGTATTCAAATGCATCATTGACAGGAAAGAAGGTGGTCATTTTGTGGGAAGAACAGAATTTGACAGTCCGGATGTGGATAATGAAGTCTTGATTGATGCTTCGAAACAATATTTGAAAACAGGTGAATTTGTAAACATCAAAATCATAGAAGCTACAGAGTTTGACCTTTATGGTGAAGCTGTAATGGCATAATTTAAAAGAGCTTCAGACGACGAAGCTCTTTTTTATTTTAATCCGTCGACAAGATTGCATATCCGTAGTTGTCGGCCCAGCCTGATTGCAACGGCAACAATTTCCTGGTATGCGCTTCTCTTAGCATCCCTGCCTTTTCCAAGACCTTTACTGAACCAATATTTTCGGTTGCACAACCGGCTTCGATCCGATGGAGTTCCAAGTCGTCGAAACCAAAAGCTATCATCCTCTTCAAGCTTTCCGTTGCATAACCTTTGTTCCAATAATTGCAATGGAATTTGAACCAGATCTCGGCATTCTTGTATTTTTCCTTTCCCAGGTTTATACCAATCAACCCGATGAATTCCTTTTGGTCTTTTAATTCGATTGCAAAAGAATAGCGCTTGTTTTGTTCCCGGTTATTTTCGGACATCCAACTTTCCACAAGATTCTTGGTTTCGCTTATATCACTTGGAATTCCCAAAGTATTAAACCTATCCGTTTCAGGCAGGCTATGCAGCTCGTGAATCTTCTCAATATCACTTTCGTTTATTGGTCTTAATTCAAGCCTTTCGGTAATCAATATATGATTATTCATTCAGATCTTCAATTGTTTTGAATACGTTCTACACAAAATAAAAACTCCGAAGCATCAACTCCGTAGTTTGAATCGTTCATTATTCTTCGACCACCTTGAACTGTTTCATTTCTTCCAAAGGTTCGATGGCAGTATAATCCTTCCAGATTTTGGGATCGTATTTTTTAAGCCTTATGTACTCAAATTCCTCTTCTTTTGTCGATTCCAAGGCATTTTGAGAGATTTCTGATTGCGAAATATTCAAGAACTCCATCTTCTCGGTCATATCGCCTTCTACTTTTATGTCTACCGCCACAACATCCTTGTCATCATCTGTAAGCTCTATGAATTTCAAAGGCCTGTTCAAATAAAAATACTGTCCTGTTTCTGTAGAAGCATATTGCAGATAATAGCCATTGCCAGTCGCTCTTGGTTTGAATATAATGGTTCCCTTGCTTACATTTTCAGAAGCTTTAATACCCAAAAGCAATTTAAGATTGATACCGCCCAGCTTTTTCCCTTTTGCCAGATTGTAATCGGCCCTAACAACCGCATAATCTGTTTCGGAAACATACAACTTCCCTGTGTATTTTGCCTTGCTCTTCTTAGGCTTGAAGCTCAGTACATACACAAATTCATTCTGGTTGGAATACATCGCACCTTCATAAGTATATTCGTATAATTCAATCTCACTTACAAAATCCAATTTACCGCCAGAGTGAAACTTGTTTTCTGCCATAAAGGTAGCTATACTACCCTTCACAGAAGTCAGCTCACTTTTCTTCTGCTTCTTCTTTTTCTTCTTATTGAAATCCTTTCTTAGCGAAATCGTATCGCGCGAACCAAACCATCCGCTTTTAATCCTGTAGTATTTGGTGGTATCCAAGTGCTTCAGGAAAATATTGGACGCCATCCTCTCCAGATTGTCTATGGATACCGCCTTACTTTCGTCCTTGAGCTTTGTGGCCTTGACTACATCCAGTTTCGTGGTATAAACAGGCTTTTCTTTACCGGGCACATTTCCGGTATAGTAATCTCCGAGAACATCCGTGAATTCCAATGGAGGTGTGGCAAGGAGCTTTGAGGTAAATGAAGCAACATCGGCATTGGCCGACTTCAGTGCACTTTTAGAAAACCCAGTCGACTTTGTTATTTCAATCTCCAGCTTTTTAGGTTTGAAGGAACCCATCTCACGCAGGAAAAGTGTATTCTTCAAAGGCTTTCCTTCGCCTTGATAGTTCTTTTTCAAGTTTTTTTTCACCTCAGCCATAATACTGTTGGCATCGGGTTTGACATTGGAAACCGCAACGTTATCCAATTCAAAAATACCCGGTTGCAACTTGATGGTATTTTGCTGTTTTTTCAAATCGCCAACGGTCAATAACTGTCCGACATAGCCAAGGTAGGAAACTGCCAGAGATGTCGCATCATTGTTTTTATCAGATACCGTAAAGACACCTTCCTCATTCGTGATCAGGTTTTCTGTTCCTGAAACTAGGATGTTGGCATACGGAATGTTCTCGCCTGTTTTTGCATCGACAATCTTTGCGGTAATGTTTTGGGAAAATCCTGCAAGTTGAAACAAGAGGACGGATAAGAAAAGTAGTATTTTGTTCATTGTAAGAGTTTGTTTTAGGTTGGTAAAAAAAGAGCGTTACTTAGTAGACGAGTTTATCGATAAAAACGTTGCATCGATAAAAAAATATTTTCAGATTCAATAATTTTCTTGTGAAGTTCCTAACATTCCATCATAAAAGAATGTTGGTCTTCTTCTATTATTTTAAAACCTAACTTTTCATACAGTTTCCTCGCCTTATTTTCTTTCAAAACATTTAGCCTTATTGGCATTTTCCTAGAATTAGTATCAATTATTTTTTTGATTAGAATTTCTCCTAATCCTTTCCCTTGATAGTCTGGCTCAATTTGGATTTGAATAATCTCAATATGTTCTTGCTCCTGTAGAATCTTCAAAAGTCCAATTTTCTTTTCATTAAGGTAAATGAATTTAGCATTTTCAAATCTATATCTAATCCTTTTTATATGATTTTCGTCATCAATGCTAAGGCCTGAGTTCTCAAGATGCGTATTCATTGTTTCTTTTCTTAGCCAAAGCAAGTATTCAATGTCTCTTTCTTCACAAGCTCTATAAGTGATATTTTCAGTCAACATATTTGGTTAAAAAAATTAACGGTGCTGGTCAATATAAATCATATTTCCATCCGGGTCTGCGAGCATCACATAGGCAGGTCCGGAAGTCTTTTCGTCTGCTTCAGCTGTAAGCTTGATATTTTTGCTTTTCAAATGTTTTTGGATTTCCCTGACATCATCAAACTTGTCTATGTTTTGGGCATTCTCGTCCCAACCCGGATTGAACGTCAGGATATTCCCTTCAAACATTCCTTGGAACAGTCCGATCAGGGTATTCTCGTTTTTCATGATAAGATAATTCTTCTCCATCCCACCTCCAAAAACCTTGAAGCCAAGATTTTTGTAAAACTCGCTTGAAGCCTTGAGGTCCTTAACGCTAAGGCTGACTGAAAATGCTCCTAATTTCATATCCTTGTCGGTGTTTGTGCTTGTTTGTTGTACGGCAGTATCTTTTTGCTTGACCGAAATAGAATTTCCATAAAAACCAAGTGCAAACGAGGTGAGAAATCCTGCCATTACTACTATGTTCTTTTTCATCTTTTTAAAGTTTTATACTGATTATTGTCCCGACGGATCTGCGTTGTAATTTACCCTATCCATCTTATAAATCATTCCCTTGTTTTGCTTGTCGAAGTCAAACTCCTTATCAAATGTAAGTCCTATTTTCTCGAGTACTTTTATCGAGGCTATATTTTCTGTCATTGCCCTTCCGACTATTGTCTTCAATTGCAACTTTTCAAATCCAAAAGTTATGCACGCCTTGGCACTTTCGGTAGCATAGCCCTTGTTCCAATGGTTTTCGAAAAAGCGAAAGCCAATATCGGTTTCATTTAGGTCTTTGTCGCACTTTAGTCCGCACCAGCCGAGGAATTCATTAGCAGACTTGTCTATCACAGCCCATCTCCCGTAGCCGTTTTGCTTGTAATCTTGATAATTTTCTAAAAAATGCATAGCTTCTTCGACATCCTTGAAAGCCGAATTTCCTGTATATTTTATGACATTTGGGTTTAAGTTCAATTGATAGAACTGCTCCGCATCCTTTATATTGAATTCTCTTAACAGTAGCCTAGGCGTTTCTAATATTGCTTTCATAATCAGGATGTCTTTGTATCGAAAGCTAATATAATAAAAAAACTGCAAGTTGTTTTGCAGTTCTGTCTGGAAGCTATAGATTGTAAATTTATGTCATCAGGTTGCCAGTCATCTAATGCCTTTGGATTTTATTCTGCTTAATGTTTCTTGGGAAATATTCAAATACGAAGCCACGATTTTATTAGGAAGCCGCTTTACAATAAGTGGTCGTTTTTGGAGCAAGTCGTCATAACGCTCGCGGGCATCCATCGTAATAAAAGACATGAGCCTGTTGGTATTGGTCGCATAGGCAAATTCCAAGTAATGCCGATAGAACTTCTCCCAGATGGGAAGATTTTCCAACAAATAGAAAAAATCATTCCTGCTGATGTAGAGCAGTTCGGAGTCCTCCAGCACCTGGACATATTCCAGCGAAGCAGTATTCGAGATAAACGAAACCAATGCAGAAGCAAAATTATTTTCAAAGGCCAGAAACCGCGTTGATTCTTGCCCCTGCTCGTTAATAAAAAAGATCCTTGCACAACCCCTGTTGACAAAATACATCTGATTGCCCAATTCACCCTGCATGACCAAAAGATCATTCTTTACAGGATGCACCACCTTAAAGCAATTCAAAATCACATTTAATTCTTCTTCCGAAAGGGCAATTTTCTCCTGTATGTAATGGGCAAGCTGTCTATGCATTCTATTTTTTAATCAGGCTGCGACGCATTGAGATTTGAATCTTCAGCCTTGGTTACCTTTTCGGCGAGTTTTCTTGCCTTCGGAATAATCAGGAAAGCAGCTGTATAGGCCGCTGGCAACATCACGCTCCAAGCATTTAAAAACTTTAAAAACAAGTCATCGTTGAAACCATTGTTCCTCAAAGTCCCTACAAAAGCCATAACCAACGTCATGGGAAGGACTACAAATAAAGTATTGATGTATTTGAAATATTTTTTTTTCATCTCTTATTGGATTAGGATACAAAGATGATGCTTGCAAACAAGGCATAAATTGATTTAAGTCAATAAATCAATTTTTTACTAATCCTGATACTCCCTAAATATACAATCAACTGTTGGCAGTAACCTAATTACTTTCATTTTCAACGCAATTCTAAAAGTATTTGCACGAATGAAGATTTATCAGAAGAAGGACATTAAACCGATAGCGTGGGTTATTTGTTGTATGTAGAATAAAATCTATTGCCTGACTCCTTTTGATTTCAGTACCATGATGGCATCGTATTCCCTATCATCGAAGAGCCTGTATGTACCGTGCTCCTTATAGACATCAATAGCAGCGATATCATTTATAGTATTCAACTTTTCCGCTTCTTCCTTAGGGATTATTTTATCATCATACACATATAGTACAATACTCTGCTCCATAGTCTTGAAAGGTGCCGGCCAGACCTGGTTGGTTTTAATCAATACCACTCCCTCATTGGCACTACTGCCCCATATTGCTGTTCCTGTTTTTTCGTTCAAGGCAATCACATTGATGATATCTTCAGGCATCAGCTTTATGTAACTTGCCATTCCATTTTTCAAAACCGGCTTGCCGTCAATAACAAGCAATGGTTTGTGTTTCGAGTCTAGCACTCCTTCCTTTTCGGCTAAAAGCGAATTGATTTTCAAATTGGTTCTTTCGTTAAACGAATTGACCTGCGAAAAACAATTGGCAGATACTAGTGCAATGGAAGCTAAGATAAAATTTTTCATAAAGGTTTTTTGTTTTAAGATTTAAAGGAGTCTTAAACAGCTATCTCTTTAAAAAAGAAATATTTACGAATATAATAAAAAAATTCAATGTTATGGTTGTTAAAAACATAAGTTTCAAGATTGTTACGTTACGGATTATGACATGCTCTGCCCATTCAATTTAAAAAAATTAAAAACATTTTTTTAGAATCCTATCCTCAAATTCCTAAATTTGACGGCTCGGACAATGCCTTTAAAACCGTTATTTTTTATAAGATGAATCATCAGTATCAGAACATTATTGCGACTATTTTTGATCAGATCAAAAAGGAAGAAAATCCAGGAGAGGTGGCCGCTTATATTCCAGAACTTGCCAATGTAGATCCTGATCAATTTGCCGTATCGCTCAAGCTGCTTAACAACGAATATTATAATTATGGCGACCACGAAACCCGATTTTCAATACAGAGCATCTCGAAAGTGTTGCTTTTATGCTTTGTCTATAAGGATATTAAGGAGAAACTATGGGAGCGTGTAGATGTTGAACCTTCTGGAAATCCTTTCAACTCGCTGATACAATTGGAATCCGACAATGGTATCCCGAGAAATCCTTTTATCAATGCGGGCTCATTGGTGATTTGTGACCTATTGATTGATCTTTACGACGATCCTGGTAGGGCATTCTTGAATTTTGTTAGAGATCTTACCGATTCGGACACGATTGATTATTCGGATGTTGTAACAAAAAGTGAGCTTAAAAATGGCTTTCGCAATGCCGCAATGTGCAACTTCATCAAATCCTTTGGGAATATCAAAAATGATCCTGATGAAGTACTGCGCCTGTACAGCCAGATCTGCTCGGTAGAAATGAACAGTTTGGAATTGTGCACTGCCTTTACTTTTCTTGCTAACGGAGGTAAAAAAACATCCGACAAGAAACAAATTTTGACAAAAAGCCAAACCAAAAGGGTGAATGCCATTATGCAAACCTGTGGCTTTTATGACGAGTCAGGAGAGTTTTCCTTCCGGGTTGGTCTTCCTGGAAAAAGTGGCGTTGGCGGAGGTATTGTAGCCTTATTTCCCGGCAGCTATGTAATTACAGTCTGGAGTCCTAAGCTGAATCCAAAAGGGAATTCATTTAGGGGAATGAAGTTCCTGGAACTGTTCACTACAGCTACAGAGGAGTCTATTTTTTAATTGATGGAATGTTGTGTGTGTTTCATTTGGATTGGGAAATACTGATTTTTAGGCACCTATTTCATCAATAGACTCTACTTCAACTGTTTTTCTCCTTATCAGCTTCATTCCAAATTTTACCATAAAGAATATTATAGCAACAAACAATACTGTTACCAGCATAGATCCAAAAGCATATCCCAGTCCTTCGGAAGTTGATTTATTAATTTCATCTTTAATATCAATAATGGAATTAAATGCTGATACAATAGTTGCCAAAGATAATAACGCCGCAAAGAGTAGTAAAAAAATTCCCGCTAATTTTTTAAGTAAGTCCATAGTGTAGTAAGTCGTAATTCCAAGTGCCAAATATAATCAAAAACTTATAAGCAGATCCGACACTAGATTTATTATAGTAAAACCACAATGTTGTTAACTACTTGTTAATGCAAAAATCATAGCTTATTTTTGAGTAATATTACACTTTGATTTAAACACATCCCTTGAAATTCAACAAACTCAATACCATCATCCTCCTCGGACTCGTTGCCATCATTGGCATCCTGATTGCGCAATTGCTCTGGACGAAGAAGGCTTTTACGCTTGAGGAAAAAAAATTCAGCCAGACGGCCCATATCGCCCTGCTGGAAGTGGTAAAAAACCTGTACCAAGGAACCAGCCATGAATTGCCTTCTAAAAATCCGATCGAGAAGATTTCCAACGACTACTACATAGTGAATGTGGAGAACGATTTTGATCCGGAGATCTTGGAATTCTACCTGAAATCGGAATTTGAAAAGATGGGCATCACGACCGATTTTGAATATGCGATGTACAACTGCCAGAGCGATGAAATGGTGTACGGTAATTTTATTTCACTTTCGGACAAGAGCAAAGTAAAGGCGAGGGTTTACTTCCCTAAGCACAAGAATCTGGTGTATTATTTTGCGGTTCGTTTTCCAAAAGAAACGAGTTATGTCTTGAGTTCACTTCAGTTCTGGTTTGTACTCTCCTTTGCGCTGATTGTAATCCTTGTGATTTATGTATATTCGATCTTTACCATCCTGCAACAGAAGAAATACTCGGAATTGCAACGGGATTTCATCAATAATATGACGCACGAGTTTAAGACACCGCTGTCTTCGATATTGATTGCATCAAATTACCTCAACCGTCAGGAAAAGATAAAAACCGATGAAAAACTCGAAAAATATACCGCGATCATCATCAACCAAAGCAACAAGCTGAACCATCATATCGAAAAGATCTTGAATATTGCGAAGTCGGACAATTCGCCTTTGGATTTGGACTTGAAGGAGGTTTCCGTAGTTTCCGTCATTGAAAGCGTGGTAGAAAACATCCGGCTGAAATATGAAAACGCAACCGTATACCTCCACACTCCTAAAGATTACGAGATCAAGGCTGATGAGTTTCATTTTACCAATATCATCTACAACCTGATTGACAATTCGATCAAATACTGCGAGAACAAGCCCGAAATACACATTACGCTTTCCGAAGAACATAGCAAATTGAAGTTGGAGTTCAGCGATAACGGAATTGGAATCTCGAAAAAGAATCTTTCTTTTATCTTTGACAAGTTTTACAGGATTCCGAGTAAGAAGAGTAATGAAGTCAATGGTTTCGGACTTGGATTGTATTATGTGAAGAAAATCTGCACCTTGCACCAGTGGAAGATAAACGCCAAAAACAATCTTGAAAACGGAATTATCGTAACCCTTTTAATCCCCTTGAAGTAATGAGCCCGTATAAGATCCTGTATGCCGAAGACGATGAAACGCTTGCCTTCCTGACCAAGGATAATTTGGAACAAAACGGCTATGAAGTGGTACACTGTATGGATGGGAATCTATGTATGGAAGCGTTCAAGAAGGAAAACTTTGATATTTGCATACTCGACATCATGCTTCCCAAAAAGGATGGTTTTGAGATTGCTTCCGATATCAGAAAGATCAACAACGATGTGCCTATCATTTTTCTTTCGGCAAAGACCTTGAAGGAAGACCGCATCAAAGGCTTGAAGCTTGGCGCTGATGATTATCTGGTAAAGCCTTTCAGTATCGAGGAACTGGCCTTGAAGATTGAGATATTCCTGAAACGATCGCAAAAGAATGCCATTGCTGATAAGATTTCCTATAGTGTCGGCAGGTATAAATTTGATACGGACAATTATGTCTTGACATTTGAGGAGCAGAAAATCAACCTGACCCAGAGAGAATCCGAACTGTTGAAATTATTTTTGGACAACAAGAACAAGGTCCTAAAAAGAGAACAAATCCTCACCTCGCTCTGGGGCGACGATGATTACTTTATGGGACGAAGTCTGGATGTTTTCATTTCCAGGTTACGCAAGATCTTGTCAACGGAAAGCCATATCTCTATTGAAAACTTGCACGGTATTGGATTTAAATTCAACATCCGGGAATAAGGGCATCGTTTTTGTTTTTGGATTATAAACCCTAAATTTGACAACCTTTTAAAATTAAATCAGATGAAAATCAAAATAGTAGCCTTTACAATACTCTTTACTTTATTTATTTCAAATAATGTAAGCGCACAATATAGAAATAATAGAAATGGTTTGGACCGCTCGATGATGTCAGGACAAGGAAATCCTACTCCCAAGAAAAAGAAACCGATCGACCAAGTACAAGTGACTACGGAAAGGTTGACCACCGAGCTTAATCTAGATGGATTTCAATCGGCTGTTTTGAAAACTATTGTTGAGGATTATAAAAATGCTTCTACCTCCATCATGGAAGAGCAAATTCCAAATGAGTTGAAATATGAGAAGCTGACTTCGGCGAATAACAAGATGGAAGCAAAAATTTTAGAAATCCTAAACGATAAGCAAAAAGTAAAATTTGCGGAATTGAAAAATACAGCAGAAAGCAAGGATAAGAAAGATAAAAAGAAGAAAAAAGGCAAGAAAGAGGAAGAAGAAACCGAAACGGTTGAAGAATAAGCTACAATACCAGCAATCCAAAATCCCTTAAAATATGGATCGATTTTGAATACCAGAACAATTCAAAATCATCCAAGGCAGTTTCAAAATCGGTTTTCACCTCATTAAGACTATAGGTTTTTGAGTTAGAAACCGATAGTTTTTTAAGCATTTCCACCAGCCATTCGCCTTCATTTTTATTGACTTGAATTGTGAAACTCTCCTTTTTATCGTGGAACGTCAGTCCGATCATTTCCCAAGAATTTCCTTTTTTTGATTTTGTAAAATACTCTATAGCAGGCTTTCCTCCCAGCCAAACGATCTTGGCAGTAGGTTTTATCTTGAAATCTTCTTCTGCATTCAAGGCATCAAAGATAAAGTCTTCTGGAATTTTTGTCTTTGGTATCTTAAATTCAAACCAATCCTGCAATGGGTAATCAAAACAAATCCCGTGCATGAAATTAAAGAGTGATTTCTTTAATCCGAAACTGAACTTGTCATGGTTGATTCCTGTTGAATCGGTGTAATTGATGTCGTTGTTGGCAAAACTTCCGATGATTTCAGTTTCCTTTAAAACCCCGAACTTTTCTGGATACATTCCAACCGGACTGTGTGCCGTCATGGCAAATTGATGCCAGAATCCGGATTGCAAGATGCCCGCCTCAAACAATTGACGCACCATTTCCAGACTGTCGATGGTTTCCTGTATGGTTTGTGTTGGATAACCATACATCAGATAAGCGTGTACCATAATCCCCGATTCGGTAAAGTTGCGGGTTACCTTTGCTACCTGCTCTACTGTTACGCCTTTGTCGATTAATTTCAACAAACGGTCGGAAGCCACTTCTAATCCGCCAGAAACGGCAATGCACCCGGAAGCTTTTAGCAGGATGCACAAATCTTTGGAGAAACTTTTCTCGAAACGGATATTGGTCCACCAGGTTACGGTCAGCTTTCGTCTTAATATTTCCAAGGCCAAGGCTCGCATTAATGCTGGCGGAGCTGCCTCATCTACAAAATGAAAACCATTCTGACCTGTTTGAATTATCAACTCTTCCATCCTGTCGCAAAGCAAATTGGCAGCGACTGGTTCATATATCTTTATATAATCCAGAGAGATGTCGCAGAAGGTGCATTTCCCCCAATAGCATCCGTGGGCCATAGTGAGCTTGTTCCATCGGCCGTCGCTCCACATCCTGTGCATAGGGTTTACGATTTCGATTACGGAAATGTATTTATCGAGCAATAAATCGGAGTAGTCGGGTGTCCCTACTTCTGACTGCTTGTAATCACGGCAAGTGGAATTGTTAAGGTACTTTACCTGATCGTCTATTAGGGCAAAAGTTCGCTTTAAATTGAGAATATCACGTTTTCCTTCAAGGTGTTCTATTAGATTTTCGATGGGTATTTCACCATCATCCAATGTTATAAAGTCGAAGAATTCAAATACTCTCTTGTCAGAGAGAGATCGTAATTCAGTATTCGGGAAACCACCACCCATTGCAACTTTTATGTGTGGAAAATATTTTTTCACGAATTGAGCCGATCGGAACGCTGCGTATAAATTCCCGGGAAAGGGGACTGAAATCAGAAATAATGTTGGATTTACGTCTGTGATTCTTTCCTTTAAGATTTCGATTAAAATCTTATCCGTATAGGTATAGTCCTGCTGCAGGCTTTGGTATAATTCGTCGAAGGAATTGGCAGATCTTCCGAGGCGTTCGGCATAGCGGCTGAAACCGAAATTTTCGTCGACACATTCCACGATCAGATCGGAAATATCTTCGAGGTACAAGGTTGCGAGGTGCTTTGCCTTGTCCTGGGTGCCCATGGTTCCGAAAGCCCAATCGAGCTCTTCAAGCTGTGCGAAACGGGAGGCCTCTGGTAGAAAATCTTCCTGACAAATAGGCAAAGCCAATGTTGGATTTTTTCCTTGAAGGAATAAAATAACAGCATCGATGGTATTGATATAATAGTCTTGAAGGGCTATTATTCGTTGGATATTCGGATTATCGGTTGCTGGTTGCTGGCTGATTGTTGCAAACAAATCTATCAGGCCCTGCCTTGAAAACAGTTTGAGTATTACCTCAATTCCCAAGTCGGCTTGGGTGGATGGAATGTTCTTGGTATTGAGAAAACCTTTGATATAGGCCGTTGCCGGATAAGGCGTATTCAGCTGGGTGAAGGGCGGCGTTATGAGGAAAAGTTTTGTCATAGGGTATTGCAACAACTGGCAAAATTAGTCCATATTTTTGATGATGCCTTGTATTTGCCGTATTTTTTATATGGACGGGAAAGTATTTAAATGTTTACCCTGAGATGATTTATATATATTTGTGGAACCAAAAACATTTTTATGCTTCGAAAATTACTTTTACTTGCCATTCTTTTTTCTGTTGGCTTGTCGGCTCAAAACCAAAGCCAATCTGTTGGTTTTAAGGAGAACAAGGGACAGATTATTGACCAGAAAGGGAAGACTAATCCGGCTGTCAGGTACTTATTGAACTCGGGCGGACTCAATGTCCAGTTGAAAAGGGATGGGTTTTCGTATGATGTTTATGAAACGGAGCAAATTCCGTTGACGGAAAAAGAGAGGCAAAAAAGGAAGAACCTGAACGGGCGGAATGAGGAAAAAGGTATGTTTCCGGATTATTCCTTGAAGTATTTGTTTCATCGTGTTGATGTTAGTTTTGAGGGTTCGAACCCGGATGTGGAGCTTGTGGCGGAGGGAAAATCGAAGGATTATGATAATTATTATACCTTGAAGCATGCTCCTGAGGGGATTTTGATGGTGCATCAATATCAAAAAATTACATATAAGAACATTTATCCTAATATTGATGTGGTGTTTTTTGTTCCTGAGGATGCTACTAAAGTAGTAGAGTATAATTTTATTGTTCGTCCGGGTGGAAAGGTTTCGGATATTAGAATGAAATTTGATGGCGTGAAAACGGATTTGGCGGATGGAAAAATCAAAATGCAAACGCGTTTTGGAACTATGGAAGAGACGTTGCCTTTAAGTTGGACCGAGGATGGGAATAAGCGAGAGGAGATTGCGGTTGGGTATAAGAAATTGAAAAAAAATGTATATGGTTTTGATGTTGAGAAAAAAGTAACATCTGATAAAACTATTGTCATTGATCCTGTTCCGGTAAGGCTGTGGGGAACTTATTATGGGGGATCTGATTTTGAGTTTCCTTATGATATAAAAATTGATCCTCAAGATGGAATTCACATAATAGGTTCGACGATGAGTTTGAACAATATTGCAACTGTTGGAAGTTACCAAAGTACGTATAGCGGAGACTTTATTGATTGTTTTATTGCAAAATTTAATTCAGATGGCGTAAGACTCTGGGGAACCTATGCTCCATCACACGACTTTGGTGGAAACAGGAATATGGCAATTGATTCTGATTCTAATATTTATATGGGAAGCAGGCAATTGGTGTCTACAAATTTGGCCACTCCAGGTGCCTATCAAACTGTGAAAAACCAATACTATGATACTTATTTAATGAAGTACAGCTCTCTAGGCTTTTTATTATGGACTACTTATTATGGAGGTGATGGAAATGACGACATTGGTGCGATCTGCACTGATTCCTTGAACAATGTATATGTTGTTGGAAACACTTCTAGTTCTGATACTTTAGCAAGTCCTGGAGCCCATCAGGAAACAGGAGTGGCCAATATGAACGGTAATTTGGGATTTATCGCAAAATTTTCGCCGAATGGTCAGCGTATCTGGGGTACTTTTTTTGGAGGACAATCGGCCACCAGTATTCTTGGTGCTTGCGTTTCTAATGACAATTTTTTGTATTTGGCTGGAATGTCTGCTGGGGATGATGCCAGTATAGCCACTCCTGGAGCTTACTTGGAATCTGTTGGCAATAGTTGGGGAGGATTTATAACAAAATTTTCGCTTGATGGTACCAGAATATGGGGCACTTTTACGGCGGCGGAAGATATTCCTCATGAAATTGTAACGATCGGTAATTCGATATATGTTGAAGGATATACGACAAACGAAGCAACCAGTACTCCTGGAACATTTATGGAAAACATAATTGAACATCCGGATTCACAATTCAGCACCTTTCAAAAAATACCCAGCAGTTTTATCACCAAATTCGATGCACAAACGCAACAAAAAGTTTGGGGGACGTACTTTTTTGAGAGAATAAACGACATTGCTGTCAATGATAATGACGAAGTTTATTTTTGCGGACATACAAACATTTCCGCAGGAATAGCAACTCCTAATGGTTATCAGCCTACAAAAAATCCGAATATAGATAAGAACTATATCGTAAAACTTAACGGCAATGGTCAACGCGTCTGGGGTACTTACTTCGGTGGTAATCAAGGTGACTATGAAGCCTTTATTTGCTTGGATAGTTTTAAAAACTTATACTTGTTTGGACTTACCAATAGTACGACTGGAATAAGTACGGCGGGAGCATTTCAAACCGAAAAAAATGGTACTCAGCAAGAAACCTTTTTAGTGAAATTTAAAGACTGCCTGTCTTTTACTACTGTTACAAGCAACTCTCCAGTTTGTATCAACGACACCATAGCACTTACAGCTTCAGGTGGGAGTAATTATTCTTGGACAGGACCAAATGGCTTTACATCGACCTTACAAAATCCGACTATCCTAAATGCAACTATCCTAAATGCTGGAGAATATTTTTGTACGATTACAGGAACTGGAGGATGTGATGATACACTTTCGGTTCTAGTGGAAGTTGGTGATACGGTAGCTCCTGTTCCTGATGTTGCGAATCTGCCCACTATCACTGGAACGTGCAATACGTTGACTATTCCGACACCTACTGCTACGGATGCTTGTATGGGAGGTATTACTGCTACAACCACTAGCCCACTGGTTTATACCTTGGAAGGGACTTACACTATTGTTTGGAACTATGATGATGGGAATGGCAATAGTGCTAGCCAAAATCAAACTATCCTCATCAGTACTCAACCTCTTCCGGTGGCCGATGCAACGGTTACCTATTGTATTCAGGAAAATAAAACCTTGGCAGATATTACCGTTACCGGACAAAATATCAAATGGTATGATGATGTGACAGGTGGGAATTTACTGCCTGATACGACATTGCTTGTTAATGGAATTACGTATCATGCATCGCAAACTATTAGCGGCTGCGAGAGTGAGAGAATTCCTGTTACGGCAACGATTCAAAACACTTTTGGGCCTACTGGTTTTGCGGTGCAATATTTTTGTGCGACTCAACTCTTGACGCTGGCTGATTTTGTGGTTACGGGTACGGATGTTGTATTTTATGACAGCCAGTTCGGGGGCTCTATCCTGCCAATGAACACTCCATTGGTAGATGATATGGCTTATTGGGCTTCACAGACTGTAAATGGCTGTGAAAGTAGTTTGAGAACACCTTTCATCTCGGATATCATCAGTGACCTTCCCGCCAATGATTATACAAAGAATGTCTGTGACGATTTGAATGATGGCAGGGAAAAGTTTGATCTTTCGGATTATAACGAAGACATAATTGCGGCTTCAAGCGGCTATTCGTTCAGCTATTATACGGATTTTGCTGCTGCCGATAATGAAATTGCTGCCAATGAGATTATTGATTTTGGGGATTATGAATTGCAATTGGGCGGAAACACTATTTATGTGAGGGTTGAAAACACAACGCTTTGCTACAAAGTTGTTGCACTGCAACTCACTTTGATTGCCGCACCAATTCTTAAAATGTCCGATACTTATGGAATTTGCGAAGGCTCTTCAAAGACCATTGCGGCTGATGCTGGTTTTTACACCTATACTTGGTCAACGGGCGAACTAAGTCCATCCATAACGGTTACCGAACCCGGAACTTACAGCGTTACGGTTACGGAGTACCATGGTGATGTGATCTGCGGTACCACCAAGAACATCACTGTTGTGGCTTCTAACAAGGCCACGATTACTTCTATAGTAACGGTGGATGGAACTTCGAATGAAAATACGCTGACTATTTTTGTAGATGGTCTGGGGAATTATGAATATTCCTTGGATAACGAACATTATCAATCCAGCAATCAATTTACAAGTTTAGAAAATGGCGAATATGTGGTCTATGTGAGGGATATCAACGGTTGCGGCGTTGCTTTTGATGACGTGTACCTGCTGATGTATCCGAAGTTTTTTTCCCCGAATGCTGATGGGTATAATGACTCGTGGGGGATTAAATTCTATAAAAATGAACCAAATATGATCGTGAAGATTTTTGACCGCTATGGAAAATTCATCAAGCAATTGAACGATACCGATCCTCTCTGGGACGGCACTTATAATGGACAAATGCAATCTGCTACGGATTATTGGTTTACAGTGACCAGAGAAAACGGAAAAGAGCATACGGGACATTTTTCTTTAAAAAGATAATAGTAAAACAGTAATTTCATATATTAACACCATCATTATCAGTATTTAATTAAATTTACGGTGCTTTTGAAATTATCAAGAAAATTATCCCTTTGATTGATAAAAAAACCGTTTGCTAATCATAAAGAGATGACCAACAATTTACGCAATTGTTTAGCGTTTTTCATACTGCTTTTTTCTGTGGCGCTCAATGCTCAAGAAAATTGCAACAATGGTATTGATGATGATGGCGATGGACTTATTGATTTGAATGATCCTGAATGTATTTGTAATATGGATGCTGTCATTCCATCCATAATTCCGAATCCTTCTTTTGAAAATTATACTACTTGTCCAACAGCAGAATCCGAAACTTTCCTTTCGCAATTGGATTATGCAATTCCTTGGATCCAGGCTACCAATCCTACATCAGACTACTTTAATCACTGTGGTTATGTTTTTCCCGCATTGATTGATGCTGGATTGGATACTTTTCCTGATGGTAATGCTGCCGTGGGTGCGATTTATATGGGCGGCTGGCGGGAATATATTGGAACGACATTGCTATCAACCATGTTTGCCGGCAATAACTATCAGCTGACCTTCAATGTAACAGGGGTTTGCAGTGACAATGTAGGTCAATCCACTGGACATAATATTAGTATCATGCAACCCGTAAATATTACCTTGTATGGTTGCAGCAATGGAAACAATCTTCCTCTTGAAACTAACGATACTCCTTCGGTATTTGATCCTACTTGGATAGAGATTGGCCACGTCAGCTTTACTCCTGAACAATCCTGGCACCAGCTCACGATCAACTTTACTCCTAATGTAAACATTAATGCAATAATGTTGGGAGCGCCGGTCGTCCTTCCTGCTTCTTATCCTAACGTCTTCAGTTCTAATTCAAATGCATGTATTCCCTACTTCGCCTATGACAATTTGCTTTTGAATGATGCTTCCCTCTTTAATATCAATATCAGCCAGACAGGAAGTTACTGCGATGATAATCTGGTGCTGATTTCACACATTGAGAATAATTCGATCACTGATCCGACCTACCAATGGTATAAAGATGGTGTTGCAATAATTGGTGCGACAAGTTCAAGTTATGATGTACCACTAGGACTTGAAAACATTGCAAAGTTTAATGTGAAAGTCAGTTCCCAAGGTGATTGTTTCATCAGTACTGATGAATATATAAATTTCACATTGCCAAACAACAATAATATTACCCTTGTCGTAACGCCAAGCTGTACTAACACAGGCACAATTTCTATACAAACACCAGCTGATGCATACAGTTTTGACGGAGGTGTCAATTGGACCACGAATCCTCTATTAGAAAATCTGAATCCCGGAAAATATTTTATTAAGATAAGAAATAGCGCTGGATGCGTGATGCAGCAGGAAGCTATTGTACAAGAAATTTTATCTCCTGCACCAACCTTTACAATGGTTCAGCCTGTTTGTGGTCCTAACGGAAGCATCACGATTACCAGTGCTGCTTATGAATATAGTTTTGACAATGGTGTTACCTGGACAACTGATCCTACTGCCACAGGATTACTTCCTGGAAATTATAGAGTCCGGACAAGGGACATTGATGGATGCCGTTCGGAATTTGCAATAGCGGTTTTGAATACGAGCACTTTTTATCTTCCTGCTCCACAACGTACTGTTACACATCCTTCTTGTGGTATTGGCGGCACTATAACCATTACGACTCCAGCAGCCGAATACAGTATAGACAATGGACTTACGTGGTCTGCAAATCCTGTATTCGAAAATCTTCCGGCGGGAATCTATTATTTGAAGATTAAAAACGAGCAGGGTTGTGTCTCGGGACTATTGGCGGTTGGTTTGTATTATGTATTTCTTCCTCTGCCTTCTCACAGTATAATCAAACCTGATTGCCCTACCGAAGCTGGTACAGGAATTACCATAACCATCAACACTCCAGCAGCCGAATACAGTTTCGATAATGGAGTAACCTGGACAACAAGTCCCGTTGCGACAAATCTATCCGCCAATACCACTTATTACTTAAAAGTAAAAAATAATCTGGGATGTATTTCTATTGCAAGTCCGGTATACACAGGAAATCAGAATGTTCCACCTGGCGCACCTCAATATACGCTTATACCTCCGATTGACTGCACGCTCTCTACCGGAACGATAACCATCACTACCCTTGGCGTGCAATATAGTTTTGACAATGGTAGCACTTGGGGACCAACTGGAACGGCCACGAATCTGCAATCGGGCACTTATCATCTGAAAGTGAAACTTACGCTAAACGGATGTCCTTCTTTGCCGACAACTGTTGTCATAAATGCTCCTCCTCAGGCTCCGAATGCTCCGACTCTCCTGGTTAGCCAACCTTCAAGTTGCACCAATCCTTTTGGCTTTATAACCGTTACAAGTTTGGCCGATCAATACAGTTTCGATAACGGGGTAACTTATACCACTAATCCTGTTTCGCTAATGCTTGACCCTGGAACTTACCAGGTAAGAGTTAAAAATGGAAATTGTGAATCTGCTCCGACAAATGCCGTATTAGATCCTCTCATCAATCCAAATGCTCCGACTTTGACGCTTACGCAACCTGACTGTGTAGATCCTAATGGAACGATTTCAGTTGACAGTCCTGCCTCGGAATACAGTTTTGACGACGGTGTCACTTGGACTACAAATGCTGTGTTGAATAATGCTGTTCCTGCTACTTATCTTGTTAAAATTAAAAATACAATTGGCTGTATTTCAAGCGCAACTACGGCCATTCTTGTTCCTTTTACAGCTTCTACTCCGTTACAAGTTGGCACAGCACAAACTTTCTGTATTCAAGATAATGCAACTTTGGCCGATGTGATCGTGAATGGTCAGGACATTATATGGTATGATGCTCCAACTGCAGGAAATATTTTACCATTTACAACACCTGTGAATAATGCTGTTTATTATGTTTCACAAACCATTGATGGTTGCGAAAGTGCTCGAATTGCAGTTCCTATCAACATACAAAACACTCCTGCTCCAACAGGCTTATCCCCTCAAACATTTTGTGAGAGTCAGAATGCGACCTTGAATGAACTTGCTGTTGCTGGAACTGCAATAGGATTTTATGACAGCTTGAATAATGGAAATGTTCTACCAGCTTCAACATTGCTTCAAGACGGCATCACGTATTATGCAACACAAACCATAAATGGCTGTGAAAGTGTACAAAGATTAGCAATTGATGTGATTATACTAAATTCATTACCTGCTCATAATTTTGAAGACTTGGTGTGTGATGACTTGAATGATGGAGATGAAAATATCGATTTGACCCTTTATGAAGAAGATATCATTGCAAACCCTGCAGCTTATTCGTTCTCTTATTATACTAGTTTTTCTGGTGCCGAAAATGAATTGCCATCAGCATTGATAAGCGATGAAGAGGATTATTCCTTGAGTATAGGTCAGAATACAATTTACGTCCGTGTTGTCTTTAACAATCAATGCTTTAAGGTTGTCGAACTGAAACTGACACTCATCCCGTCTCCTTATTTGAATATGAAGGATAGTTATGATGTTTGTGAAAATGGTTTTACAAACATAACTGCCGATCCTGGTTTTGACAGTTATACTTGGTCAACCGGAGCAACAACCCGGGCAATCACGGTTACCCAAGCTGGGAATTATTCCGTTACCGTAACCAAAAATCACGGCACTGTAATTTGTTCTTCAACAAAAAACATCATTGTTGATTTATCGAATAAAGCCACTATTGTGGAAATCGAAACGCTGGATTGGACTTCTTATGATAATTCAATTACGATCATTGTAACGGGTTTGGGAGATTATGAATATTCTTTGGATGGCATTCATTTTCAAAGCAGCAATCAATTTTATGGATTGCCGAATGGGGAATACACTGTTTATGTAAACGATATCAAAGGTTGTGGCATTGCCGAAGAAGATGTTTACTTGCTGATGTATCCCAAGTTTTTTACCCCAAACGGAGACAGCTATAATGATGTCTGGGGAATCAAGTTCCACGAAAACGAGCCTAATCTGAAAGTGCACATATTTGACCGCTATGGAAAATTCCTCAAGCAGTTGACTATTAAAGATGCCTTTTGGGACGGCACTTATAACGGCGAAACACTGCCTTCAACCGATTATTGGTTTGTTGTAATTCGAGAAAATGGAAAAGAGCACAGGGGGCATTTTACCCTAAAAAGATAAAAAGCCAACCATTTGTTAAACCAAAAATTGTAATCTTATTTTTAGTTAATTTTACAAAAATTTTAGACCTCTAAATTATGCCAACTGACTGTATAAGCTATCAAGACTCCGGATATTTCACTCCCTTGATGAATGATTATTTAGACCAGAAAGAAAACTTACAGTCACTTTACAACCGGTTTCCAACCTTGGAAAACTTCAAGGAACAAATTCTGGAGAAACAGGATAATTTTAAGGCAGAAAACCGCAAGGTTTTGGTTTCGGTTTTAAAGGAACAATATCAGGATATTGCCATTTCCGATTTGACCAATCAGAATATTGAAGCCTTAAAAGAGCAAAACACCTTTACAATTACAACCGGGCATCAGCTTAATTTGTTTACCGGGCCTTTGTATTTTTTGTATAAGATTATTTCTGCAATCAATTTATCAAAAGAATTAAAAACAAAATACCCTGCCTATAATTTTGTTCCCGTCTATTGGATGGCAACGGAAGACCACGATTTTGATGAAATCAATTATTTCAATTTTAAAGGTAAGAAATTCCGATGGAACAAGGAAAGTACTGGACCAGTTGGACGTTTATCGACTGAAGGCCTCGCTGAAGTTCTAGAAGTTTTCAGTTTGGAATTAGGCCAAGGAAATAACGCCGAGACCATCAAGAAATTATTTCATGATGCTTATTTGAATCATGGCAACCTTACAGATGCAACCCGTTTCTTGGCCAATTCCTTGTTTGGAGAATATGGTCTGGTGATTCTTGATGCTGATAACAAGGATTTGAAAACATTATTTTGCCCTTTTGTAAAAGAAGAATTATTGCATCAGACTTCAAGCAAGCAGGTGCTTGAATCTACCGAAAAACTTAAGGACTATAATGTCCAGGTGAATCCAAGGGACATCAATCTGTTCTACATTGAAGATGATTTGAGGGAAAGAATCATCTTTCAAAACGAGACCTACTATGTAAACAAGACAGAGCTCAAGTTTTCAGAAAAGGAAATGCTATCCGAACTGGAAAATCATCCTGAAAAATTCAGTCCGAATGTCATCATGAGGCCTTTGTACCAGGAAGTGATTCTCCCTAACTTATGCTACATTGGCGGCGGAGGCGAATTGGCATATTGGTTGGAACTGAAATCATTTTTTGATGCAGTAAATATTACTTTTCCCATATTACTATTGAGGAATTCTGTTTTATTAGCAACTGATAAGCAAGCCAGGAAAGCGGATAAATTAAACATGACTTGGAAAGATTTATTTATGAAACAAGCCGATCTGGCAAACGAAAAAATAAAAAGCTTTTCAGAATTTCCTATTGATTTTACAGAGCAGAAAGAATTTTTAAGGCAGCAATTTGAAAGCCTGCACAGTATTGCTTCAAAAACGGATCCATCTTTTTCAGGAGCAGTAAAAGCACAGGAAATGAAACAAATCAAAGGATTAGAAAATCTTGAAAAACGTTTGCTGAAGGCTGAAAAAAGAAAACATTCAGAAGAATTGGAAAGAATAACAGACTTGCAGAATGAATTGTTTCCCATAAAGAGCCTTCAGGAGAGACAGGCCAATTTTTCAGAATTTTATGTTACCAATGGCGATGCATTGATTCAGAAATTATTCGCCTCCTTAAAACCCCTGGAAAACAGATTTGATATTATCATTTTCTAAATTTTTTCTGCATACTTCATTTTTATAACGCTGAATCAAAAAAGTTATCAATACGAAAACGTTTTCGTTTATGACATTTACGATGGCCTCTTAATTTGTAATAAAATTTAGCATAGCTTTAGCTAAACAAAATTATAAATTAAGATTATGAAAAAAATTTTACTCTTATTGATTGCATTGATCGGTTTGCTTTCAAACGCAACTTATGCACAAACTATTTCTATTGTTGGTGAAGCCGTTGGAGGATGGCCAGATGACAATCCGGCAACACCTGACACCCATATTTTGACTACCATGGACAATATAACCTACACCATTTCTGGTCTGGTTGTAACTACTGCAACTTCAGGAGGAGGAGCAAAATTCAGACAAGATGGCGCCTGGACAACCAATTGGGGAAATGCAAGCTTTCCAACTGGAACTGCTACACAAGGTGGAAGTAATATCCTGACTGTTGCAGGAACTTATGATGTTACTTTCAACAGATTGACGGGTGCTTATTCCTTCAACAATGTTGTTAGCTTTCCTTCTGTAGGAATTCTGGGAGATGCTGTTTCTGAAACGGGATTTGATGGTCCGGACGTAGACTTATTTACGAGTGATGGGATTACATATACGCTGAACAGTTACACCTTCACCACAGGAAATGCAAAATTCAGAGAAAATGATCAATGGACAAACAGTTGGGGAAATTCAGGTTTTCCAAGCGGTACAGCTATATTGAACAATGGCGACAACAATATTCCAGTTGTTGCAGGTACTTACAATGTCACGTTCAACAAAACAACACTTGCTTATGATTTCGGATTTCAAAGTGTTGGTTTCCTGGGAACGGTTCTTGGCGAAGGCGGTTTTGATGGAGGTGATATAGATTTATTGACTACGGACGGAATCAATTACTCCATTACCAATTATGCACTATTGGCTGGAGAAATAAAATTCAGACTGGAGAATTCCTGGAATACAAATTGGGGTTCAAGCGAAACGCCAGGTGTTTTAGCCGTGAACGGACCAAATATTGTCATAACTACTGCTGGAAACTACGATATCAGTTTCAACAAAAACACTTTGGCTTACAGCATCACTACAAATTTAGGCACAACTGATTTTACTACAAACAGTATAAAAGCATACCCAAATCCCTCCAAGAACATTTGGAATTTTACATCTGCAACAGCAATTTCTTCCGTACAAATTATTGACGTTGTAGGAAAAACAGTTATTACGAGAACCCCTGCAGTTAACGAAATTGCTATAGATGCTTCTGCACTTCCTAAAGGAATGTATTTTGCAAGAATCACAGCAGACAACATCAACCAGACAATAAAAGTCATTAAAAATTAATTTTAGGCAGATTTATTGACTTTATCCCTTGTTGTATTATACGGCAAGGGATTTTTATTTTCCTAAAAATTTAATACTATCAATACCATTAAGATTTTAATATATGGTTTTAAAAGGCTACTTTTGCCAAAAATTTAAAATTACAATGGCAACAAATAGAACATTTACAATGATTAAGCCAGATGCTGTCGCTAACGGACACATCGGAAACATTTTAGCAATGATTACAAACGGTGGTTTCAAGATCGTTTCTTTGAAATTAACTCAATTGACTGTAGCTGATGCTCAGGCATTTTATGCTGTTCACAGTGCAAGACCATTCTACGGAGAATTGGTAGAATTTATGTCAAGAGGACCAATCGTTGCAGCTATCTTGGAAAAAGAAAATGCAGTGGAAGATTTCAGAACCTTGATCGGAGCTACAAATCCTGCTGAAGCAGCTGAAGGTACAATAAGAAAAGCCTATGCAACTTCTATCGGAGAAAATGCAGTTCACGGTTCAGACAGCGATGAAAATGCAGCTATTGAAGGTGCTTTCCACTTTGCAGGAAGAGAGCAGTTCTAATATTGAGTTTAAAGTCGAAGTATTCAGTTGCTGTTGACATAAAACTAATCAGATAAGACTTAAATAAGAAGTCCAATTTCTAAAATAGAAATTGGACTTTTGTATTTTTAACAAAATTGTAGACTGCTACTGATACTATCTCAATATAACATCCTTCACTATATCACGACGAAATTCCTCATTAATCATCTTGACAATCTTTTCCTTTCCATAGCTCAATTCTTCACGTAAAACTGCTGAAGTCAGCTCAACATATAAAGTACTGCCTTTTAGAACAACATTTTTTGTATAACTGTTTACGCCATTTCCCATCAGTGAAACCCAAGCTTCCTTGACCGAAATCTGGTCGATTCCCGCTTGCAGTTTATTGTCCTGAATGATTACCTTGAGTACATCGCTTATGGAACTTTCATTATTGAGTCGCTTTGCCATTATTTTACACTGAAAGGAGTTGGTCTTTTATATTCATATTCAATTTCTGCTTCGTTTTTAAGTACCAGCTTTTCATCCGAGATTTCCAAAACTTCTTCTTTCCATTCCGAGTAAGAAGTAGCATATTTAAGGAAAACCTTATCCTCATCATAAATCACTTTTACCTTTTCGGATTCGTCATTCACAAGGTATTTCCCATCAAACTGGGGCATTACTTTCTTCCTGAAACCCGAATTATTTTTTATTTCAAAATAATCAACAGTCTCATTTATCTTATACTTTTTTTCATTCCCGTCTTGCATATTCACACTTTCAATCTCCCAATATCCATTGATTTTGGAAATATCCTCAGGTTTCACTTTTTTCTGGCAAGCCATCAAAAGCACCGAAACAATTAATACTAAAATAGTTTTTCTCATCATAATTAAAAAAGTAAAAATACAGCTAAAATCCATCACATAAAAACCAATGACGTTAATTGTTTTCCGTTATGACTTATCATTCAAGAAGCTTTTGAATTCCAAGGTTTTCACTTCTGTCTGGGTTAGCCCGTCATCGAAAACTTTAGTTTCAAAATAAAATTTTTAGACCCATTAAACTATTCA
>Ga0247805_1000064_pt1 | contig 94699 bp, 78 predicted proteins | sample UWRJL044104R1_FD_180930 | JGI IMG/M metagenome (GOLD analysis project Ga0247805, IMG submission 180930) | Plant litter microbial communities from Arlington Agricultural Research Station in Wisconsin, United States - UWRJ-L044-104R-1 | ecosystem: Environmental > Terrestrial > Plant litter >...
TCCATCCGCCCGTATTAGGGAAATTACCTGTTTCTCCTAAATTGGTGGTAACGCCGGTGCTCTGATTTACGGATTGGAGACGGATTGATTTTCCTCCCTCGGCACTTCCGGATGCCACCTTGAATTCAAAGTTGTAGTTTCCTGTTTCCAGGACATTTACCGTATAATTTGTCCATTCTCCTTCGTTGGTATGGCTGATGTGCGTAGTTGCGGTCCCCACTTCGATATCAACGCCATCGTCTTCCCTGTAGGGAGCACTTCCGTTGGTTACGGCCAGGTTCTCTTCTTCATTGTCGTGATAGGCTACACCTTCACCGCCCAGATCATAATTCTCGGCTTCAATGGTTCCTTCAAGGTCAACGGCAACACCGCCAAAAGGAAGCGGCGGATCGATTCCGGCCACAACGATGTTGAATGTTATTGTTTCTATTGTGTTGTCAATGTATTTTACAACCAGTTTTGCCTCATAGGTGCCAGGGAGCGCATAGGCTACGGTAACATTAGGATTGATGGATGTTCCCGGTGAACCACCAGCGAAAGTCCAATTGGTTGTTAGTGCTTTACGGGACGTACTCGTAAATTCAACGGTCTCTCCAAATTTAATATTGGTACTGGATGCATTGGCTTCTGTCAGGCCTTTGTCATACAGCGTCACTTCCCTCACATCATCATTCTCACAAGAGAAAATGAAAACGGCAAGGAATAAAAATAAATACCGGGTACAGTTCTTCAAAATCATAGGTAACTATATTTAGTTTGTAATAAAATAAATTTTTAACAAATATTTTAATTTAATGGGAGGAGATGGGTTCCAATAATTTTTCTTTAGGGGGAAAATTGTACGTTTTCTCAATCGATTGCGCTTTTTTGTTTTTCAGAATTCGCTGCATGGTGTCATATCGGTGTGCCGTGTTTTTGTAATTAATTGATAATTAATATTTTGTTGTAGTTTTGGGTAGTTTGCTGTATTCTGATTGGTACATCCTTACCCCTAAAAAGAAATGTTTGTAATAGTGCTTCGTTCCAAGAGTTTTTATATTTGTTTGGAGTATGATTTCATTTTCAGCACAAGCATGATTTCAAATTTAAAGAACTAAAATTAAAATACAAATGAGTAAAATTGTTGTTTTGACAGGAGCAGGCGGAGTACTTTGCAGTACGCTTGCAAAAGCTTTGGCTAAAAAAGGGTATAAGATTGCCGTTTTGGATTTAAAATTGGAAGCGGCTGAAAAGGTGGCCACTGAAATTATTTCGGAAGGAGGAACTGCAATAGGTGTTGTTGCCAACGTGTTGGAAAAGGCCTCTTTGGAGGCGGCCAAAAAGGAAGTCAACGAAAAGCTGGGAAGCTGTGATATCCTGATCAATGGAGCAGGGGGGAATCATCCGCTTGGAACAACTTCCAATCCCTATTTGGCGGCAGCAGATTTGGCAAACGAAACAGAAGGTTTCAAGACTTTTTTCGATTTGGATCCAGAGGGCATCCAATTTGTCTTCAACTTGAATTTCATAGGTACGTTATTGCCCACGCAGATCTTTGCAAAGGACATGGTCGGCAAGAAGGGGTGCAGCATCTTGAATATTTCCTCGATGAATGCCTTCACGCCCTTGACAAAGATTCCGGCTTACAGCGGTGCAAAAGCCGCGGTTTCTAATTTTACCCAATGGCTGGCAGTTCACTTTTCTAAAGTTGGGATCAGGGTAAATGCCTTGGCACCCGGTTTTTTCCTGACCGATCAGAACAGGGCTTTGCTGACCGATGAAAACGGAGAGTTGACCGCCAGGGGCACCACGATCATCAGCCAGACCCCTATGGAAAGATTCGGGGAGCCTGAAGATCTGATAAGCACGACGCTGTATCTATGCGATGAAGCCTCATCGTTTGTAACAGGTGTGGTTATTCCGATTGATGGCGGATTCAGTGCGTTCAGCGGCGTTTAATTATAAAACTATCCGATGGAAAACAAGAAAACGGCTGTCACATGGGGCATCATAGGCTGTGGCAATGTTGCCGAAGTCAAGAGCGGGCCTGCTTTTCAAAAATGCGAGGATTCCAAATTGCTAGCCGTGATGCGGAGAGATGCACAAAAGGCGGCAGATTTTGCGAAGAGGCACCAGGTTCCTTTATGGTACAATGATGTTTCGGAACTCTTGAAAAATAAAAACATCACCGCTGTCTATATTGCAACTCCACCTTCTACCCATTTAGAAATGGCGTTGCAGGCTCTGGAGGCCGGAAAAGATGTTTATCTGGAGAAACCGATGGTACTTTCGGTTGAAGAGGCATTGCTCTTGAAAAAGGCAGTCCTTGAAAGTGGAAATAAATTGGTCGTTGCGCATTACCGCAGGTACCTGCCAATGTATGCAAAGGTAAAGGACCTGATCGATTCAAATCATATTGGGAGCGTCCAATGTGCGGATATCAGCTATCTTAGGAAACACAAGCCGGATACAGATTGGAGGCTTGATCGCGCTGTTTCAGGAGGAGGGTATTTTCAGGATATCGCACCGCATCAGATTGACCTGATGTACTATCTGTTCGGAGCCTATCAATCCGCCAAGGGATTTGCAGTCAATCAGGCAGCGGAGTATACCGTCAGCGATAGTGTCAACGGGATCATGGCCTTCAAGAATGGTATCCAATTCAGGGGTATCTGGAGCTTTGATGTGGCACCTGCAGCCGAAATGGACAATTGTACCCTTTACGGAAGCAAAGGCTCCATTGCATTTTCCTTTTTTGGAAATCAAGTATCGGTAGTGTCCAATGGACATACCGCAACCTACGACTTTAAACATCCGGAACATATACAGCAGCCTTTTATCCAGGCGACTGTGGATTATTTTCTCGGAAAAAGGGATAATCCTTGCACGGTTGAGGAAGGATTGATCGTCAGCGAGATCATGCAAGCCTTTTCAACTAAAATCAATAACTTATAAACTTAAAAAATGGAACAGACATGGCGTTGGTACGGACCAAATGATCCCGTATCCTTATCAGATATCAAACAGGCAGGTGCAACAGGCATCGTTTCGGCCTTGCATCATGTTCCAAACGGAACGATCTGGACAATTGAAGAAATCAAGAAGCGAAAAAACGAAATTGAAAGCACAGGACTTACCTGGAGCGTTGTAGAGAGTATTCCGGTGCACGAGAATATAAAAACGCGTTCCGGGAATTTTCAAGCCTATATTGAAAATTACAAGAGAAGCATCGAGAACCTGGCAAGTTGTGGCATCCAGATTGTCTGCTATAATTTCATGCCTGTTTTGGATTGGACCAGAACCGATCTGGACTTTGTGGTGGAAGATGGTTCAAAGGCATTGCGTTTTGATATGGCCGCATTTGCCGCATTTGAATTGTTTCTTTTAAAGCGGCCGGGAGCTGAAAATACTTATTCTCACGAGCAGAAGGCTGCCGCAAAGGCCTATCTGGAAAATTGTTCCGAGGAAGAAAAGAAAAAGCTGGTCAAGAACATCATTGCAGGTTTGCCAGGTGCCGAAGAAGGGTATACATTGGAGCAGTTCCAAGCCATTCTGGATACGTATGGGGCAATCGATGCCTCAAAATTGAGGGAAAACCTGGTTTCCTTCTTGAAGGAAATCATACCGACTGCGGCCGACAATGGGGTACTGATGTGCATCCATCCGGATGATCCGCCGTATCCGATCCTGGGATTGCCGAGGGTGGTGAGTACGGAGGAAGACTATGCCCATTTGTTTTCAGAAGTACCCCACATCTCAAACGGAATCACTTTCTGTACAGGTTCCCTGGGCGTCCGTGCGGACAATCATCTGGTTCAGATTTTCAAGCGATTTTCCGACAGGGTTCATTTTTTGCACCTGAGAAGCACCACCCGGGATGAAAAGGGCAATTTCTATGAAGCAAACCATTTGGAAGGCGATGTGGATATGTTCAGCGTTGTAAAAGAAGTGGTACTTGAAGAGCAAAGAAGAAAGGCGGAGGGCAGGAAGGACGCCCTTATCCCAATGCGTCCGGACCATGGGCATCAGATGTTGGACGACCTGCATAAAAAAACAAATCCGGGTTATTCAGGAATTGGCAGATTGAGAGGACTGGCCGAATTGAGGGGACTGGAGTTGGGAATTTCAAAAAGCCTATCATAATGGAACAGATCCGATCAAGGGACATCAGATCCAAAAACACAAGATAATATGAACAGGGTAATTACATTCGGTGAAATCTTGATGCGTCTTTCCCCGCCAAACGGATTGCGGTTTTCACAAGCCAATTCGTTAGATTTATGCTTTGGAGGCGGCGAATTCAATGTTGCGGTTTCGCTTGCCAATTTCGGAATCGATACTGGATTCGTAACTTGCCTGCCCGATAACGATCTGGGAAAAAGGGCCCTGATGGAAATCAGGAAGCATAATGTTTCCTGTAGGAATATTTTATTTTCAGGCAACCGACTGGGGATTTATTTTCTGGAAGAAGGTTCCGGTACCAGGGCAGGCAAAGTGGTTTATGACAGGGCCGACAGTGCGATTGCCAACATAGAGCCGGGACAGATGGATTGGCAGGAAATATTCAAGGAGGCGGCGGTTTTTCATTGGAGCGGCATTACACCGGCCATTTCTCCTGCCGCTGCGGCAGTCTGCCTTGAAGCTTTACAAGCTGCCCGAGAGGCAGGACTGATGATTACCTGCGATTTGAACTACCGGGCCAAGCTCTGGAAGTACGGCAAGGCGCCAAGGGACATCATGCCTCGCCTGCTGCAGTATTGCGATGTCATTCTGGGCGATATCGATACAGCCCTGTTCATGCTGGGCAGGGAAGCACAAAATCCGGATTATAAGGCGTTTGATTCCCTGGGTGGCCATTATGACAGCATATTTGAATCCTGCCCGAATTTAAAGCAAATGGCAACAACGATACGGTATTCCCTGCATAAGGATCACCAGCAGATTGGCGGCATCCTATACGATAAAAAGAAATTATACCACGCTCCAGTACAAGATGTGGTTCCGGTCCTGGATCGGATTGGAACAGGGGATGCCTTTATGGGAGGGTTGCTTTATGGCATGCTGGACGAGACATTTGATGCTCAAAAAACACTTGATTTTGCAGTTGCCTCCTGTCGTTTGAAACATACCATCAAAGGTGATTTGAATGCAGCCACTGTGGAGGAAATACAGCGATTGCTCGATGGGGATGTTTCGGGAAAGGTGGACCGTTGATGGTATTTTATTTTAGAGCATAATTAAAAAGATATGGCACAATTTACAAGAATAGAAACAGTAAATAGGATGAAGGAAACAGGAATGGTTCCTTTGTTTTACAGCAGTGATATTGAAACAAGCAGGAATATACTGAAAGCCTGCTACGAAGGTGGAGCAAGGCTGATGGAATTTACCGCCCGGGGCGATTTTGCCCACGAGGTTTTTACAGAACTGGTAAAATATTCAATTTCAGAATTGCCCGGAATGATCCTGGGTATAGGCTCCGTAACAGATGCCGCAATGGCCTCCTTTTACATGCAGGCAGGCGCTAATTTTATAGTGACACCGGTGCTGCGGGAAGATATTGCCCTTGTCTGCAACCGACGGAAAGTCTTATGGCTGCCAGGATGCGGTTCCCTGACAGAAATGGCACGTGCAGAAGAAATGGGCTGCGAGATCATCAAATTGTTTCCAGGCGAGATATACGGGCCAAAATTTGTCAAAGCAATCAAAGGGCCACAACCATGGACGGAAATCATGCCAACAGGTGGAGTATCCCCAACAGAAGAAAGCCTTTCATCATGGTTCGATGCAGGAGTAATCTGCGTAGGGATGGGATCCCAGCTGATTTCAAAAGAGATCCTCGACAATAAGGATTACGCTAAATTGACGCAGGATGTAAAGCAGCTTTTGGCGATGATAAATGCGATTAAAAAATAGTTTTTGCTTATTTTGGCACACCAATATTAAATTTCAATATTTTCAGGCTCCATGACGTGTTTTAAAAAATATATACTTCTTTTTGTTGCAATATGCAGTGGCTGTTTGAATGTACAGGCGCAGGATTCAGGATTGTATTTCGAACAGATCAATTACAATGAAGATTTTTCGCCAAGCATGATTTCCAGCATGGTCCAAAGCAAGAAAGGCTTTATTTGGATCGCTACCGAGAACGGATTGTTCCGATATGATGGCTACAGCTTTCACAGATACATTCGGGACAAGAACCTTGAGGGGAGCTTGAGCAATAATCATGTGAATGTGATTTTTGAAGACAGTGCCGAAAATCTCTGGATTGGTACCAACCACGGGGTAAATCTCTTTAATAAGAATTCAAATAGTTTCAGTCAGATTGATGTTTCCACAACAAAAGGTGGGAAAAGCTATATCAGCTCGTTTGCAGAAGATGGCCAAAAGAATCTTTGGATCGGAACCTTTGGAGGCGTCAAGCGGCTAAACAAGAAAACCAACGTCTTGGAGAACATCAAGAGCGATTCTAATTTTCTTCTAAATCAAAGCAGGGTACTTTCTTTGTTTTATGATAAGGGATATGGCATCTTTGCAGGTACGTCACTAGGTATCCAATGCTTCGATCCTGCCACTTCCGAACTCAAGGCCTTCCCAAAAGGGTTCACTAAAAACAAGGAATTCCTGAAGGCGAAGATTTGGAAGATCATCAAGGAAGACAATGGGGATTTGTGGTTTGCAACAGAAAGCCAAGGGGCTTTCTTCTATTCAAGAGCGAAGGACGCCCTGGTCCAATATAAGAACAGCTTCAATGATCCAAGCTCAATTTCATCCAATTGGATCAACGATATCATTTCAATCGACGAAAACACCATCTGGTTTGCCACCAAGGACGGCTTGAGCATTTTTGACAAGAAGAAGGGAAAATTCAACAGGCACAAGCACAATCCGCTGAACAATTCAAGCCTGACGGACAACGATGTGAAATGCTTCTTGAAGGACCGTCACGGCTGTATCTGGGTCGGGACAACGGCCGGAGGCATCAACTTCTATAACAAGGCCAATTCAAATTTCACTACGATAGGAGAAGCCATCAAGCCGAATTTTGGTTTAAACAATGCTATTGTAAGTGCTGTCCTGAAGCAGAATTCGGATGCTTTATGGGTTGGAACTTATGGCGGCGGTTTGAACTATTTGGACCTCAAGAATAAAGTTTCGGCTTCCTATATGATTGATCATAAGGACGAAAAAAAAACCAAGAATCTAATAACAGCCCTTGTTGACAAAGGTGACAACCAACTGATATGCGGTACATTTAACGGGTTGTTTCAATTTGACAAGGGAAGCAAGCAGTTCAAGTCCATTCCACTTTCGGCAAACGGGCTGGTTGAGGATGAACGCCCCATTACATCCCTGCTGATGGATGATGGCGATATCTGGGTGGGAACAAATGGAAATGGCATCAAGCGGGTCTTGCGCAACGGAACGGTAGAAAATTACAGGGCAGACGGATCCCCGAATTCACTCTCCGATAATTTTGTCATGGATTTGGAAAACAGGAAAAATGGGATCTGGGTGGCGACACAGAACGGATTGAATTATTTTGAGAAGGCTTCCAAGAAAGTAACCAGGATCTACAAGACGAATACCAAGAAGCGGATTGGCAACAATAGCCTGACCGTACTGTTTACGGATTCAAAAGGCCGTTTATGGATTGGAGCCGACTATGACGGTTTGTTTTATCTGGATGAAGCCACCGAAACGTTCTTCACATTCAATAAATCAAAGGGGTTTACCGATGCTCCAATAAAGAGTCTGACAGAAGATGCCCAGGGCAACATTTGGGTAAGTTCTGAAGATCTTTTATTCAGGATCACCATAAAAAAACAGCCAGCCAAGTCTAAAGAACTTGATTTTGAGATTACCAAATACTCCGCCAAAGACGGGGTTGCGGTAAAGCAATTTTCCTATAATTGCGGGATCAGGTTGAATGAAAATCAATTGGCTTTTGGAGCGGCAAAAGGATTGACCATTTTTAATCCGCAACAGCTTAAAAAGCTGCCAAATGTTAGCGAAATAGTCCTTACGAACTTGATTGTGAACAACGAGATTGTTGAAGCCGGAAAGAACGCTATCCTGAGCAAGGCCATTTCGGAGACTTCGGAAATCACCATCAATTACGATCAGGGGTACATCGGTTTGGAATTCAGCAGTTTGAATTTTGTCAATCCAAAGAAAAACATGTACGCCTATAAACTGGATAATGCCTTGACCAAGGATGATTGGCACAATACGGGAACTCAAAACAGGATCAACCTATCAAATCTGAATCCGGGAACCTATATGCTTTCGATTAAATCCACGAACGAAGATGGAGGATGGAACCCGATGGTCAAGACCTTGGAAATTACAATACTTCCACCATGGTGGAGAAGCTGGTGGGCATATTCCCTTTATTCCCTGCTTTTTTTATTTAGTGCCTATGTAGTAATACGATTCATAAAACACAGGGTTAGGCTCAAAAGAGAACTTTTCTTGGAGCATATAGAAAATGAGAGGAAGCAGGAGATCTTTAACATGCAGCTTAATTTCTTCACAAACATTTCGCACGAGATACGGACACCCCTGACCCTTATAAAAGGACCTGTGGAAGAATTGCTGGCTTCTTCGCAAAACGATCCGAAAACCGAAATAAAGCTGAAAACCATCCAGCAGAATTCAGACAGGCTGTTAAAGCTTGTAAACGAATTGCTGGATTTCAGGAAGGCAGAAAAAGGACACATGAAGATGTATTTTGAAAGTCAGGACATCGTGGCGTTCTGCTTTGAAATCTTTGAATCCTTCAAAGGGCTGGCGGTAGAGAAGAACATCGAATATAAATTTGTATTGAATTCGAATGCCATCCACGTGTTCTTTGATAAGAACCAGATGGAAAAAGTGGTATTCAACCTGCTTTCCAATGCCTTCAAGTTTACCAAGAAAAACGGAAAGATCGTTTTTGCGGTAGAGCAGGGTAATAGTTCTGAAAACAAGGTCTTTATAAGGATCAAGGACAACGGAATAGGCATCCCGGAAAATAGCAAGGACAATATTTTCAACCGATTCTTCCAGGTAGACGACCGCGGTGTTCAAAATATGGGAAGCGGTGTAGGCCTCGCACTTTCAAAAAGCATAGTGGAACTCCATAAGGGCGAAATAACGATACCGGAGGAAAAGGAATCGTGGGCCAATACCGTTTTTCAAATTGCGCTGCTGTTGGGAGACCAGCACCTCGCATACGATCAGATTGTGGAGAACAGCGGTGGTGCAGGCCAGCATGTCATTGATGCTGAAAATGTTCCCTCCAAGCCCCAGATCTTATCCGAAGAGGATGTCGAACTGGCCAATACTGATTTTGATCTGGACAAAAAAACGGTCCTTGTAGTCGAAGACAATGACGAGGTTCGGAAATTCATCGTCACTATTTTATACGAAGAATACAATGTATTGGATTTTTCCAATGCCATGGATGCTATTTCCCATATGCAAAAAGAAATTCCAGACCTTATCGTGAGCGATATCATGATGCCTGAAATGGACGGTTTGGAGTTCTGCAAGTTCATCAAGACCAACGAAAGTACCAATCATATTCCAGTGATACTATTGACGGCGAAGGCATCTACCGACAACAAGATTGAAGGCCTGTCAACAGGTGCGGATGCTTATATTTCCAAGCCTTTCAGTATAAAGGTCTTAAAGTTGAGCATCCTGAACCTCCTATCGTCCAAGGAAATATTGCGGTTGAAATACAGCGGCAGCTTTATAGTGGATTCAGATTTGGACAAATTGACCACTCCCGAAGAGCTTTTCATCAAGAAACTGATGAAGGTGATCGAGGAGCATCTGGAAAACCCTGAATTTGATGTCAACATGCTGGTGAAAGAAATCGGGATGAGCCGTACCATTCTTTATAAAAAGGTAAACACGCTGACCAATCATTCCGTTGCGAGCTTGATCAAGCACCTACGACTCAAAAAGGCGGCCGATATCATCATGAATACGACCTATCCAATTTCGGAGGTTGCCTTTATGGTCGGATTTAATGACAGGAAACATTTCAGCAGGGAGTTCAAGAAAGTATATAAGGTTTCTCCAACCACCTATAAGAACGCTCAAGAGTAAAATTACGCAAACGATGTAGGGTTTTAAACATCCTTTTTGAATATTTACACATCAAAAAGGATGTTTTCTGTATTGTAAGGTATTGATTTACAATAAGGAAACATTCTTACCCCTATAAACGAATATATAAATCCCCTATGCTACAATTTAATAAATCAAATTTGTTCATCATTCAATTTAACTGATTAAATCCTAAAAAATAAACCAATTTTCTAGAGCATATGAAAAAAAGTACAGCAAAAAATACAGTTTTACGATTTAATAACCAAATAAAGCTACTGGTGCTGATGTGTATTGTTTTTACTAATGCAAGCGCACAGGACAAGACCGTAAGGGGGACAGTAGCGGACAGCCTGGGTTTGCCGCTTCCTGGCGTCACCATCATGATACAGGGGACCAATACGGGAACAACTACTGATTATGATGGTAAGTATAGCATCCAGGCTTCGGCATCGCAGACCCTGGTGTTTACCTTTATCGGTATGAAGACAGATTCCAGAGTGGTAGGCAATCAAACCACGATCGATATCATCCTGAAGGAAGACTCAATGCTGGAGGAGGTCGTAGTGGTCGGATATGGATCAAAAAAGAAAAGCGACATCATAAGTTCGGTCGTCTCGATAAGGGCTGAAGACATGACCAAGGTGGCCACTTCGGATATTGGAGAGATGCTAAGAGGTAAAGCGGCGGGTGTACAAGTCACACTTGCCAGTGGAGCTCCAGGAGGATCGTCTACGATACGCATCAGGGGGCAGCGGTCCATGTCTGGAGGAAATGATCCTATTGTGATTGCTGATGGTGTGAGAATTGGAAGTATAAACGATATAAATGCAAATGATATTGAATCATTGGAGATCTTAAAAGACGCCGCCGCTCAGGCCATTTACGGGGCAAGGGCATCCAATGGTGTAATTTTGATTACCACCAAAAGAGGAAAAGAAGGAAAGCTAAGCGTTACCTATAATGGATTTTCAGGTATCCAGAGCATCAATAGGAATTTTGATATCTACAGCGGAGCCGAATTTGCACAATTGAAAAGGGAGGCCTTCAGGACAAACAATGGAGGCGTTTACCGGGCCGACGAGGATATCTTCTCTCCCTTGGAATTGGCCAGCGTGCAATCGGGCAACTATATCGATTGGGAAGACCTGATCCTGCGTACCGGAACCACACAGAATCACGCAATCAATATTGCCGCAGGAACCGATAAGTTCACCATCTTCAGCAGTGTTAACTACATCCATACCGAAGGAGTGATTCCAAACTCCGATTTTGATAAGGTTGGATTGAGGTTAAATGTGGATCAGAAAGTGAATTCCTGGTTGAAGGTAGGTTTGAATACTTCTTTTCAATTCTCTGAGACCAATAATCCAAATACCAACAGCCCAAATGCAAGCGGCACAAATAATAGCGGCATCCTAATTACATCCATTACGACCTCTCCTCTGGGAAGCGTTTACAATGAAGACGGTACATTCCGTTTCTTGCCGGGCGGATTTGCCGAGAATAAGAATCCGCTGATTGATATCTATGAGACTACAAACTTGGTAGAACAGCGAAACGACATATTGAATCTGTTTGCCGATGTAACACTCTTTGAAGGGTTCAATTACAGGCTTAATGCAAGTAGAAGATCATGGAATTCCAAAAGACTGTCTTACAATACCACCAAATCGCTCGCAGGAATTGCAAGCAGTGGACAAGGAAGCGGAGCAGTTCAATTTCAAGACAATGTGGAATGGCAGATTGAAAACATCATGACTTATAAATTTGATGTCAAGGAGGCGCATCATTTCAATGTTACAGCTGTACAGAGTATTTCCAAAACAGAGGCTAACAATTTTGTAAATACAGCAGAAAGGATCCCTAATGACATCCTGGGAATCTACGGACTGGGAGGTGCATTTTTTAATACGCCGTCTATTTCAGGAACAAGAAGGGGGATCGTTTCTGCCGTAGGTAGGTTTGAATACGATTATGATAGCAAATACTATTTTACAGTTTCAGGTAGGGCCGACGGATCAACAGTATTTGGAAAAAACAATAAATGGGCCTATTTTCCTGCTGCCAACCTTGGATGGAATGTCTACAAGGAAAATTTCCTGAAAGATGTGGACGAGGTTAGCAATTTGAAATTAAGATTCAGCTACGGAAGTGTTGGTAATGAAGGAATAATACCAGGTCAAAGTCAGAGTACGGCAGACCAGAGTAATTATATCATCGATGGAAACCCAGTTTCGGGTTATGTGCCCGGCAATACCTTGCCAAATCCTGATTTGAAATGGGAAACTTCTACTACATTCAATGCCGCAATCGATTTAGGGTTCTTCAACAATCGGATCACTTCTACGGTTGAATACTACAATACGAGAACAAAGGATTTATTGGTTTTGGAAAGAGTGGATCCTTCTTCTGGATACAACTTTAAATGGAATAACCTGGGAGAAATTGAAAATAAGGGAATAGAGGTGACCGTGAACGGCGATGTCATCAGGAATGATAATTTAAAATTCAGCGTAGGCCTTTCCTATACCAAGAATAAGAATAAAATTATAAGCCTGTACGGTAAGGATGCAGACGGCGATGGAAGAGAGGATGATGACGTGGCAAACAGGAGATTCATCGGACAGCCTATTGGGGTGTTCTTCCAATATCAGCCAATCGGTATTTTCCAGGAAGGGGAGGACATCATCAATTCAGCACAACCACTGGCCCAGCCGGGAGATATTAAATTGCGAGACGTTAACGGTGACGGAGTGATCAATGATCTGGACCGTGTTATTACCTCGCAGCAGCCGGACTGGTTCGGAACACTTTCCTTGAATCTGGAGTACAAGAACTTTGACATGTCTGCCGATTTTTATACCGTTCAAGGTGTCATCCGGAACAACCCTTTCCTTTACGGCTATTCAGAAGGTGGTTCCCTGAGAGGGATCAAGAACGGGATCAAGCAGAATTATTGGACTCCTGAAAATCCGGGTGGGAATTTTCCACGTCCAAGAGAAGGAAATGATCCAAGCGATATCTTTAACATGGGATTGCAGGATGCTTCCTATGTGCGATTACAGAACATCACCATGGGCTACAGGTTGCCAGCGTCAATCCTAAAAAAACTCGGACTGAGTAATTTCAGGTTCTATGTAACCGGAAGCAACTTGTTTACGATTACAGACTTCCAGTCGTACAGCCCTGAGCGAAACCCAAATGAGTACCCAGAGCCTGTTACCGTAGTTACAGGTTTACAGATAGGATTTTAAGATAAAAATTTCAACTACACACTAAATCAAAGATTATGAAAAAACTTAGATATTTATTCTTTTCCACTTTCCTGTTGGCATTTACGCTAGTATCGTGTGAGGAATTTCTAGAGGAAGAGATATTGGATGTTTCTGTAGATTTTATATACAGCACACCCGAAGGACTACAAGTAGGGGTCAATGCACTTTATAACAGGATGAGGGCATATAATGCCCCTGCCGGAGATAATACTACCCTGCAATCAAATGTATTCTTTTTGGCCGCCACGGATCTGGGCTTGCACCGTACCTGGTTCACACCTTATGGGCCTTCGACACATACACCTGCACGATTTCCTGCCGATAAGTGGAACAATGCCTATCGTATCATTGACAGGGCATCGGCAATCATCACCAGCGCAAGATCTGTTGATATGGAGGAAACTGCAAAAAATAAATTAGTGGCCCAGGCAAGGGTCATCCGTGGTGAATTGTATTTGGATTTGATCAGGATGTATGGCGGAATCATATTGGATACTATTCCAACGACGCCTCAAAACATCAACGATCCGGTTGACTATAAAAGAGCAACAGATGATGAAGTTTTTGGTGTAATCAATGCCGATTTGGATTTTGCAGTCGAGCATCTTGATTGGCAGGTTCCAACAGGAAGATACGGGAAAGGTGTCGCCAGGCATTTGAGAGGAAAAGCGGCAATGTGGAGAAGCGATTGGCAGGAAGCGGCCAACCAATTTGATGCCATCATCAACGATGGAACCCATAGCCTGGTCGAACTGAGCCAGGTTTTCGGAGCCGACGTCAATCACAGTGAAGCCTTGTTTGTCTACCAAAGGAACCAATCGCTCGGCGAAGGCGACAATCTTGCAGGAGGAGGAGGCTTCTGGCTTGGAAGTGTGTTCAATCAAAGGATCTACGAAAAACAATCCGGTGCAGATCCTGTGGCAGGAAATGAAATCATCATCTCTACAGAATATGGCGGACAATCCTTGGGGTGGTTCTATCCCAACAGTTATTTGAAAGGCTTGTATGACAAGATCAACGATAAGCGTTTTATTACTTATTACTGGCCAGAAGATTACACCAGCTATGTTGTAAATAATCCTCAACATCCAAGATTCGGACTCCCAATAACCGAGCCGGAGGACAATTACAGGAGATTCCATTGGAGCCTTAAAAAGTATGCCGACTTCAATACAAAATTGCCCAATCAGGATGAAAGTTTCAAAAACTACATCTATTACCGACTGGCAGAAACGTTTTTATTGGCTTCGGAGGCACATCACCATCTTGGAAATGATAATACGGCCCTTGAATATCTAAATAAGATCAGAAGAAGAGGTTACGGATTGGACCCAAATACGGCAGCACCTGGAGTAGATTTCCCAGCTTGGACCTTAAATACCTACTTGGATGAATCTGCTAGGGAGCTTGCTTTTGAAAACAACCGTTGGTTTTTATTGAAACGCCTTGGCTTGTTGGGAGAGAGGATAACGCTTTACTACAGGAATGGGGATACTGCCGTATCCGAGGCCAACGATGCCGCCAACAGCCTGACACCATGGCTTCCCCACTACATCAACTGCCCAGTCCCACAAAGCCAGATCGATATTATGGGAGAAAGCGGTTCACAATTCAATATAGGATATTAAAAAAAAGACAAATTTGGTTAGTTAGTCTGGAGGAAAGCAGAAACCCTTACGAGTAGGAGGGTTTCTTTTGCCTCTCCGGCTTTAATCTCAAATACAAAAAGAATGTCAAGAATAAATTACAAGCAAATACTAGTAGTCGCAATCACTTTTATTTCACTTCATTTTAGCGGATACAGCCAGAAGACCATCCAAAACATCTACGGCAGGGAACGCCTGAGCCTGAACGGTTCTTGGAAATACATTATTGATCCTTATCAAATGGGGTATTTGGACTACAGGCAGAAGCCTTTTGACGAAAGCAAGACAGGGAAGGGCGGCTTCTATGATAATCTGACTTCGATGGATAATTCAAAAGCCGAATATAATTTTGATTTCGAACCCACACTGCAAGTGCCAGGAGACTGGAACTCCCAGGACGCAAGGCTTTTGTTCTACGAAGGGACATTGTGGTACAAGAGGGATTTTGTGGTGTCGCTTAAAAAAGATAAAAAATACTTGCTTCATTTTGGAGCCGTCAATTATGAGTCGCATGTCTATCTGAATGGAAAAAAACTCGGCGTCCACAAGGGAGGATTTACTCCTTTCCAGTTTGACGTTTCGGACAAATTGAACGACGGTAATAATTTTGTCGTTGTCATGGTCGACAATACACGTAAGAAAGACGAAGTGCCCACCATCAATACGGATTGGTGGAATTATGGCGGTATCACAAGGGATGTCACCCTTATCACCACTCCGTCATCCTACATAGAAGATTACAAGGTGCAGCTTGCCAAGGCCAGCAAGGACAATATAGAAGGATTCATTCAAGTAAGAGGCGCCGGTAAAAAGGAAAGTGTGGTTTTGGAAATCCCAGAGCTTAAGATAAGATCCACCTTTACAACTGATGAGAACGGTTTTGTAAAATTTACGCTGCCTGTTAAGAAAGTAAACTATTGGTCGCCAGAAAATCCCAAGCTTTATTCGGTTGCGATAACTTCCAATAGCGACAAGATTACCGATAAGATAGGTTTTAGGACCATAAAGACGGTCAACAAGGACATCCTGCTTAACGACAAATCAATTTTCCTGAAAGGGATATCGGTCCACGACGAAAATCCATTACTGGGTGGCCGATTACGATCTGAAGGGGATATGAGGATGATTCTAAATTGGGCCAAGGAATTGGGATGCAACTATATCCGACTGGCACATTATACCCATAATGAAGCCATGCTCCGACTGGCAGACGAAGTAGGATTGTTGATATGGGCCGAAGTGCCGGTTTATTGGACGATTTCATGGTCCAATCCTGCAACCTATAAAAATGCCGAAGAGCAATTGACGGTGGGCATCGAGCGGGATAAGAACAGGGCAAGTATCGCCGTCTGGTCGGTAGGAAACGAAACACCGATCAGCAACGAAAGAAACGTCTTTATGGGAAAACTTATTGACAAGGTAAGAAGTCTTGATGACACCCGATTGGTAGCCGCGGCACTGGAAGTGGAACGTGTAGGATATACGGTGACGGTTGATGATGCCCTTGGCGATAAATTGGATTTGGCGAGTTTTAATGAATATGGGGGATGGTACTGGTCGGAACCAAAAGAACTGCCGAAGTATTCATTCGATATCAAGTTCAACAAGCCTGTTGTGATTTCAGAATTTGGGGCAGAAGCCGTAGCGGGATTTCATGGAAATGAAGACACCATATGGTCGGAAGAGTTTCAGGAATTGTTTTACATCAACCAGCTGGAAATGCTTGAAAAGATAGACGGACTCAGGGGTATGACGCCGTGGATACTTGTAGATTTCAAATCCCCAAGACGCCAGCATCCGGTACATCAGAACTTTTGGAACCGCAAAGGCCTTATTTCTGAAACCGGAAAAAAGAAAAAGGCCTTCTACATATTGCAAAGCTATTACAGATCCAAAACCATGGATAAAAAGAAATAACCGTGCTGTTAATTTAAAAAAAGAATACAAGATGAAAAATATGCTTAAAATTTTCGGACTATTGATTTTTTTCGCCACTGCTTCCTGCAACGATGACGAAAGGATCGTTTTTGTTCAAGGAGAAGAAGTGGGAGAGGAGCCCATCAACTCAGCGTTTCCAATAGCAAGCGAGGTTGTCCTGGACATGCGTGCAGGTTTCAATTTAGGAAATGTATTTGACAATGGGAACAATCCGACAAACTTTGAATCCATCAAGCCCATCATCGACCTGTATAAGAACGCAGGGATGAAGCATGTCAGGATTCCAACCACATGGATGGATCGTTTTAACGGCGATCACCTTGCAGACGAAAATGGAAATCTGAATACGAGCCATCCAAGATTCATAGAATTGGTAAAGTCTATTGATTATGCCCTTAGCCTTGATATGTACGTGGTCTTGAATACGCACCACGAACACTGGCTGAAGGACCATTATGACGGAACAGATTATTATGACCTCAAATTCCAGACCTTGTGGACCGGAATCGCCAATTTTTTCAAGGGTTATCCGAACAAGCTGCTCTTTGAAGTATTGAATGAGCCGGAAGGAACCATGGGCGAACTTGATGGAAACGGACCCTTTCCGGATCCAAGCGACCCGACGGCGATAGAATATACAAGAAGGGCGAACCTGGTAGGATACGATGCCATCAGGGCTACGGCCGGAAATAATGCAACCAGGATTGTAATGATGGGACTAAACGGACAAGGAAATGCCTTAAATATCGAAAGCATCTATCCAACTATCGCAAGCCTGCCGGGTGCCGGTTCAGACCATTATCTGGCCATTCAGGTGCACAGCTACAATCCGTGGGCTTTCTGTGGGGAAACCGGAAGCAATGCTGCATTTCCGGGAACTGCCGCCATAGAAAAAGGAATCCAGGATGTCAGCGTACATGCAATCAAGCTTAAGGTGCCGATTAATTATGGAGAATTTGGTGTTGGAAGAAGCAGTAATAATGCTGAACGCGACACTGATCTTGTCAGAGGATACTACAGGACAATGGCAGTCAGTACATTGGGACAAAAAATGTCCTACAGTGTCTGGGATGACCGCGGATGGTTCGGATTGGTCAACAATTCGGGTACAGCTTTTGTCAACAATATTGTGCCTTTCATATTACAGTAAATAGAACCAACAAATGGAGAATCTGAGATACTCATTACATCACTTTTGGACGATAAGAAATACCCGTCTAAAATATTTAAAAATCTATACTTTCAAAGATGGGGTGTAGAAAAATTTTATGATGAGTTTAAGAACAAACTCAAGGTGGAACATTTTTCAGGATATTCAAAACATAGTATTTTACAGGACTTTTATGTTGCACTATTTGTATCAAATATCCAAAGCCTAATTGTAGGTGAAATAAACGAATGATTGCAAGTCAATACCAAAACAAAATATGCTTATAAAGTCAACAATAATCTATCATACGGCTAGCTAAAAGACAGAATTGTTACGTTATTTTATTCCGATACTAAAACAGAAGTCCTATTTTTAGAATTAAAAAAAGCTTTTTAACAACCATCCAATTCCCATAAGACCCAAAAGAAAATTTGAACAACATAAGGATAAATATCGTAATAGGCAAAAACCAAGAGTGCCTAAAAATAGGAAAGATACATTGTGATTTTGCTTAACTTAATGACATTGTTGGCGCGGGAGCGGGGCTTGCACGGGATGGCTCTTGTATGAACTCCAAAGGAAGGTAATCTTATGGAGTGTGCAATTGCAGCTGGCTTTGGCAATTTGGATTCGGATGGAAAACGTAAGTTTAAAGCCAGATTGCATCAAGAAACAGTGTCAGTACTACTATTGTTTTGTGATTTTAATTTCTCGGAATAGGCCCCTTTCCGATAGTTCCGCCGCCATCATTTTGTTTTTGGGCGTCAGGTATACGATTCTCGAATCTTCAATTGCGTTGTCGCCTGCATTTAATCGTACTTCATTGGCAATGATCTTGGTGATCTGGCCGGATGCATCCTGTTGGAGGTAGATCTCACCCTTCCTGATCTTCAATTCGTCAAGATGGCGGCCGTCCCTACTTTCAACGTCGTCCAGGTTGTAGAAAAACAAGCTGTCCCTGGTTTCCTTGAAACGTTCAAAAGCGTATCGTTGCAATCCGCGTTCTTTTTCAGAAAAACCCCGGTATTGGAATGTCCTTGTGATGACGTTTATTCCGCCATGGACCGATCGATCCGTTTTCATGGTCTTGAAGATGGGCTGGCTTTTATAATAGTTCTCCCCACAGGAATTGTAGCAGTCGTGTGTGACGCCTTCTATCTTTGATGCGCTTGGAATAGCTGAAAGACGGTAAAACGGCAGTTCATTTCGCAGGTCGACTTCAAAAGTGGCCGATGCATCAAGGATTATAAAGCCATTGGCATTTGAATCACGTCCTCCCCAGGCATCATATTTATACAGTACCTTGGATGTTCCCTCGATCTTTTGAACGTATAATTCGGATAGGGTCCATTCACCGATTCCGCATCCGGAAGTGAAAAGCAGTGGTGCCAGTAAAAGCAGTTTCAGAATCTTGATTTTCATTTTTGCGTAGTGTATTGGTAAAGGCCTGCATAGGATTTGTATGAACAGGAGCTTTGTCATAAGGTAGTTTGCTGATCAAATGTAGCATATAGTTGATGGACCATCAAGAGAAACGTTTAGTGGAGGGAAACTTTTTTCTTGCCCATCTTGTACCATGCTAGAGATCAGTCCCCTCGCAGAACACGATTGTGGCAGGATTCAGCGTCTTGCTGTTGCTGTAGTTCTTTCCGGTAAACTTGTTGGCCGAATAGTACAGCAGCTTGGCCGCCACCACTGCAAGATGATGTTCAGGAAGTGGCGGGCTGGTCCATATCGTTTCCTGTCCTATGGCCACATCCCGCGTTATCGGCAGTGTAAAAAAGGCCTCCACTACGGATGTAACCTCCTTGAAGTCCGTGGCATGCACCAGTACCACCAGTTCCGCATCATACACGGATCGGGGAAAGAGCATCTGGCTTTTCGGGTCCAACGCGGGTACCGTGACCTGCAGTTGGCGCTGGTCGTCCATCACGACCTTGATCTTTGGAGTGAAATAATGGCTGAAAGGGGAGTGGTTGTTGAATTCAAACCCTTCCAGGCCTTTCATATTGGCATTGAGGGGCGTCCGCTCGCCCTGTGGCAGCTCCGTATTGCCCAATACTGTGGCATAGAATTGCCCGGTCAGCCTGCGGTACATATAGCTGTCGGTCAGCCCTACAAGGAAGGAAGACAATCCCGTCCGCAATTGTCTGGCCCAGCTGCTGCATTGCCGGAACTCGGAACTGCTTGCCTTGGTGGCCTTGGTCTGCCTGACCTTGCCCGGATGCGTCTGCACGATCTGCCTGCCGTGCAGGTTCCTGAAGACGAGGTTGGCGATACCGCCGCTGATGATGTTTTTACTGATGATGCGTCCCATATCTAAAGTGCTTGTAATTAAGGAACTACAAATACATTCCTTTTATTGTATCGTTGTTGCACTTTTGTAGGGGATGAAGGCATAACCCCTTTGGAATGGGTTTAAGATGAGACTATGAAAAACACTGTTTTTATAGACTCACTATAGACTCATTATAGAGTCACTATAGAGACAAGCCTATTAATCTACGAACAATTGTAGGGAAATGTAGAGGCAATTTTTAGTGTGTAAATTTCTCGCAAAGGTGCAAAGGGGCAGAGTCGCAAAGATGAAAGGTTGCAAAGATGAAAAGATGAAAAACTGCAAAGTGCACAAGGAAATCTTAACAGATGGTTTAGGAACCACCTTTAAATAAGATTTATTCTAAACACAAAAAAACTGCCGGAAAAGCGACAGCCAATTTTGATCTAAAGGAAGTATGGATTTTTATGCTTTGCGTCTTGCGTCTTTGCGTGCGTAACAATTTCTCGCAAAGTCGCCAAGCCGCAAAGTACACAAGGAAATCTTAATTAGATGGTTTAGGAACCACCTTGTAATAAGATTTATTCTAAACACGAAAAAAACTGCCGGAAAAGCAACAACCAATTTTAATCCAAACGTAGTATGGATTTTTATGCTTTGTGCCTTTGTGCCTTTGCGCCTTCGTGGTAACCATTTCTCGCAAAGTCGCAAAGATGCAAAGATGCAAAGAATCAGAGTAGTTCATTATCGTCTCAGTAAGTTCGGTCTCTGGATTTGGTTGGGACAAATATCTTTGTATATTTGAGGGGGATACATGATGCGACACGGAGGTTTTTTATAGGCTGAAGTCAGCCGCAATTATCCAATAGGCTCCAATGAAGGATTTTAAGCCGACGTTAACTGTTTAATTTTTAACGTTCAAGAAAAGAAGGATGACGACTGACTTAAAAAAAGCTACCATTTTTGCTTATTTGCAATTGGTACTATCTAAGAAAAAATACTTTAGAATTTAACCTACTATAACTCTTAATTACTATAACGTGAAAAGAATACTACTTTTAGCCTTCGCATCTCTTCTCCTTACTCCCCTTTACGGACAAATAAACTTTGGTGAAAGAGTCAATATGTATGACATTGATTCGTTAAGTATCGATATTATCCATGATGATTTTGATGCCGATGGTGATCTTGACATCATAAAATACAGAACCTTCAATGAAAGGAATGTATTGCTTCAAAAAAATGATAACGGTGACTGGAGCCTGCCCACATTTATTGCCGACAATGTAAACCCGATCATTTCGCTTGACATCAATAATGACGGCTATCCCGATCTCATTACCTATAGTTCCTATACCACAATTGGGGTGCTCTATAACTTGCAAAATGATACCTTTAGTGCGGAACAGACCCTGATCAATTTCTCCGGATCCTATTCCATATCGCCCCTAAAGTTTGACTATAATACTGACGGATTTATGGATCTTGTCGTAACCAATAACCAGGATAATACCTATGTGCTGCTCAACAATCAGAATGGCGGCTTCTTACCCCAGCAATTTTTACTGGCTACGGGCAGTGCTTTTGCCTCCGTCTACAAGATTGATGATTTTGACAGTGATGGCGATTTTGACTTCTATGTCTCCAACCAGAATTTGAAAGTTTACCTCAATACCAACGGAACCTTTGTTTCTTCCAACCTACTTCAAGCCGAAGGAAACGCTTTTGAGGAATACGGAATACTTGACCTGGATGGAAATGGCTATAGCGATATCCTCTATTGGAAATATGGGGCCATCTGGGCGAAATATTTTGGCTTGCATCCCATCACCAATCAGTTGGCCGTGCTAAATGACGTAGCTGTTGTGGAGGATATCCCCTTTTCCAGCAGTTCCAACAATGACCGTTCCCTATTTATCAAAACCCTGGATACCGGCATCCATGAGGTATACCTTGCGCTAGAAACTACGTCTAATGCATCCAATATCTATAAGTTTACGATCGATAATGGCGTCTTTAGCACTGCGGATGTCGTATTGTCCAATTTTGACATCAATAGCTTCTACCTGCTCCATTTCGAGTTTCTGGACCTTAACAACAATGGAGCAATTGATTTTTCGTTTGCGTCCAATTTTAACTCACAGAACATGCTACTTGTCAATTATGATATTGATAATCCATCCGATACAACCCTCTGTATACAGCAAACCATTGTGCCTGATAAATTCACCGTAATTGACATGAACGGAGACGGGATCGAGGATGTTTGCGTTGGAGTGCAAAACGGATTGGGCTATTATGAAAAGATAAGCAACAATGAGCACCACGGCATAAAAAATCTGATTGGTGTAATGTCTGACCCAAATGCCTCCATGTTTACCTTGAACTATATACTGGATATTGACAACGATGGCCTGGGGGATGTGATTGATTATCATGGCACTATGCATGCAAAAGTTTTTAAGAATATGGGGAATGACAATTTCCTCTACATCCAGACTGTTCCAATTGACGTGTTGACATCGGGAATGTTCTTTGCCGACCTTGACAATGACGGGTATCACGATCTGGTATTTAAAAAAAATCCATACCTTGATGGAGATGCACTTCTATGGGCACGAAATAACGGTGGCATCGACTTTGAAGAAGTCCAAGGCCTGACTATTAACTATCCCAATCCCATTGATGCGATCTCACTGGCTTTCGAAGACTTTAACAATGATGGCAGCACGGACATCGTCCTGCTAAACAATTACTATGACAACGATAACTTCATCAATGAAGTAGTCTTCCTTGCCAATCAGGATGGGCTCTTTTCAAGCACAAACGTTGTCAATTTAACCGGCAATTACAGTGAAGGCACTATCAAGATAAAAGATCTGGACCAAGATGGTGATCTTGATTTTTTTGTATACGGACTAAATAACGCAGCGTTCTGCTTCTATAGAAATAACGGTCAGAATGTTTTCCAAAAAATTGTTATCGACTATCTCAGTATCTACGATATAGAGTTTGATGATAACAATGGCAATGGAAAATATGAAATCTATGCCATAAACTACGTTCCAGATTCCTACACAAGCAATATTATCTATTACAGTTCTGCAAATTTTGTAAGCTATTCAAAAACTACAATAGATTCCTATTGGGCCTATAATGATTGGCAGGCAGACCTATTATTATTCGATTACAACAATGACACCAAAAAAGACCTGCTTGTCATCAATTCTGATTTCATAAACGGCACCATATGGTACTACCAAAACAACTCAATCTCACTTGCAACAGAAGAGCATACGAATGGCCAAAATTTGAAAGTTTATCCTAATCCCTTTATGGATGCTATCAATTGGAGTGGTGAAAATAAAAATTACCATTTGCAAGTATTCACGGCAAACGGTGTATTGATACATCAGGAAAGAACCTCAAATAACAGCTTGGACCTGTCGTTCCTAAGCGGCGGAATTTATCTATTGGTTATGGAAGATACAGATTCGCATACCAAAAGTACGCACAAAATAATTAAGAGATAAAGAGCAGGGTTTAGTGTCCAGTCTCGGTTTTCAGTGATCAGTTTTCAGTCGCAGTGATCAGTATTCAGTGATCAGTTTTCCTCCCGAAGCTTTGGGAGGAAATTGGCGCGCTGTAAAAAAAAGTTATTGTGAATGGGGAAAACCGTAAACTAGTACAACCTACCTACTTCCTATTTTAACCATTATAGTTTTTATCCTACACTGTCATTTGGAAAACAGGTATTTATACGTGTTTGCAAGCTAATACAAAAGACTTACTTTGTTTTTTTTTTAAAGCTATTCTTGGGATTGGGAAAAACCGCAATACACTATAAATGTTCTTATTTATCTGGTGCAGTATAAAGGCAATGGATTTTAATAAAGGTATGAGTATTATTTATAGGAGGCTTATCTATCAAAATGCCTTTATATCCTTTTTTACAATTAAAAAAAAATGAAAATGAACTGAAAATTTTTACAAGTGAACTTGCTGCCGACGGATTACGTTTTGTGACTGAAATCATTAACGACCGACCACTTGAGCCATTTTCAACTTATTTTCGCAAACATATGGAATGAAATATAACTACCACTAACAGGTGTTTTGCAGGATTGGGAGTTTTGCAGTACATCCAAGTTTACATTTTGCAAGAAATCTTATCCATAACAGAAATAACCGGTTACGAAGTTCGCAACCTCGCCAAGCGACAAAACCTTGGCAAACATAAAAAAAACACCATTTAAAATAATCCCATAGAGGAAAAACAGCACCGCTTATCTAAAATCAAATAATTATTAAATTTAAAAAACATGAAAAAAGTAAATCTTTACAATGTACGTTCCGGAGCGTCAAAAACGCTTACTTTAACGAGCTCAATAGAAAAATTTTATTCAGACCATATCTCTGAAATACTTAAAGAAAATGGATATGATGAATTCGATAACAAACTTATCATAACAGAAAAACCTATTGAGAATTGGTTGCAGAAAGGAGCTTTAAGCGCACTAACCCAAACTACCGAAGAGTCAAACATTCCCACTCCACCGATACCAAAACCAACGGGTCCCAATCATTTACCGCCAACTGAATCAGACAAACTGATCGTATCCTCCAATCCAGTGAGTGACCTGAAGGTAAACTTTAACGGCCAAGCCTTTATACCCAGTAACACTCCAAACATTCAACCCGCATTTCCTACCGATGTTCACCTTCAGTTCAGTACCTATTGGAAACAAGTTGGTACAGCAGTCATAGTTGGAGAGCAAGTTTATACAAAAGCGATATCTTACACAAATGGAATGTCAACCACTAACTCAGAGACATTAAGTGCAGAAGTTGGTGTTGCTTATGGTGCACTTTCCGCAAAAATATCCGCTACAATTGGCCATTCGGTAACAATATCAGATCAGACCACAATCACTGATACCTATAACATTAGCGTAGCAGAAGGGATAACTACGGTCTATGTCCTTTGGCAATTGGTTGAAGAATACCTATTTGTAGATCCAAATGGCCAGCCTATAAATTGGTCTGGGAAAATGAATTTAGGAATTATTCAGCTACCTGTCACATTTCCGAATGAACCAAGATATAACCAAAGCAATACAGTCTATTCTGATCGAACAAACTTCCCATCATAAAGAACATTTTGCCCGTACGGAATGCCGATGAGGTGATAGGGCGAAAAATCTTTCGCCCTTACCCGTATGCGATATGGATTACATGATAGTAGCGAAAGATATTTCTCCCCAACCATTACGACCGAAAGGTACCTCAAAAACCATAGAGCCAATAGTCAGGGGATTTAAGATAGGGGTTACAAAAGGGATGCGTCAAAATACAGGGGTGCGTGATGTTTGGCAACGTAATTTTTATGAAAACATCATCCGAAACGCAACTGCATACGAGAATATTTCAACCTATATAGCGAGTAACCCTGAAAGATGGGATAGTGATCGATTTTATACCAAGTAAATTAGTTGAGGAATTGAAAAAATAAAAAAAAATGCTGTATGCTGTTGCATTAGCATTGATGAGCAAATTATGCTTTGCAAAGCTCCAATACATCTAAAAAACCATGACCGACCAACTCAACAATCTACCACTATATCAAAAAACCCTAGAAATTCTCCGTCTCACGGAAGCCTTAGTCACAACCATTCCCGAAGACGATATGTTCTTGGAGGCCACCAAAGGTTTTATGATGGAAAACGTATTTATCATTCCTGCCAAGATAGCTGGAGCAGAAGGAGTAGGTTTTTAGTGTTCAGTTTTCAGTCGCAGTCTCAATACCGTCTTTTCCAAAAAGCACTTCCTTTCCACCTGGTTTCCGCCTGATAAAAAATACTCTTATGTTTCAGGTAATGGTGCCAAATGTGCTCAGTCTGTTCCGTATGCATTTTTTGAAGTGTTTCCGTAAATCCATACCGTACCAGTAAAGCCTGCAATTGCATCGCACCCGCCATGGCATTGTACATGCCTTGCGAAGATAATGGGTCAAAACTTAGTGCTGCATCGCCCAAAGCCACCCATTGCTGCCCCGCTACTTGCTCTAATTTTGTCGAATTGGCGGCAACGGTGCCTTTAAAAGCAATAGCATTTTCATGTTCGCTTAGTAAGGACAAGATAACAGGATTCTCTTTTGCCAATTCCAAAAACGAGGCACTAGTTTTAAGTTCGTTTTTGGCCACCAGATCAGCATCGGTATGAAAAGCCACCACCCGTTTGCCGCCAGGAACAACGGCACTGTACCACCAACCGTTTTCACTGGCAGAAATGGTACTCATGGTATTGGTCCTGCTATTGGGTAAGGTAACCCAGCAAGCAACCAATTTATCTTCCGCCTGTCGTTTGATGCCCAGGCTCCTTGCAAAATGAGATTGCCGCCCACTGGCATCAATAACAAAAGAAGCTGAAATTGTGGAATCAGGTAAGGAGGCATCAGCGGCTCTTAGTTGCACCTGCCAACAGGAATTTTGATAAGAACTGCTATGCAGTTTGGAACCCCATAGGCAATGAACGCCACGCGCTTCGGCAGTCTTTCTCAAATAGGTTTCAAAAGCCTGGCGGTCCAAATTTTTAACAAAACCATCAGGATTTCTCAAATCGTCTGCAAGATGTACCTGATTGCTTCCCCAATACGACTGCATGCCTGCGTTTTTTTGATACAAGGTGCCGGGTTGGTTTTCCAGACCCTCCAATAAATCCAATTGTTTTAGGATGCGTTGGGAAGCAGGGGCTAAGGATTCTCCAATGCGCTCAGCAGGTTCAAGAAGTTTGTCCACTAATGTTACGTGATAGCTGTCTGTCAAAGAAATGGCGGCAATGCAACCTGCAATGCCACCACCTATGATGAGTATATCTGTTTTTTCTGTTGCCAAATCTAATATTTTTTTGGAATAAAGCGTTGGAAACGAACCAACTGTTCCGGAACGCCCACCTCTTTTCGAGGTTGTCTGGAATGGGGAACAGTTCTGGTTTTGGTATGTTTATGTGCCTTGGAAGCTAATAGATTAACCAGTTTTTGAACTTCGCCTGTCAAAGCTTCATCCTGAACCATTTCGTCCTGGACCAATGCTAACAGTTGCTCGCGAGTGCTCTCCATTACAACTTGTTCCGTAAACAAACCTTCCTTGGACAAATGTTCCAAAGTAATATGCAACAAGGATTCCTCTTTCTTGTCCAAGTGTTTATTGTCCTTTAAGATTTTTCTTAATCGGGTTTCTGTCTCTTGCAGCAACAGTTGGTTTTGTTCCTCATTGGGAATCACGCCAATTTGCATCTCGGATGGAAAATCAGGATTATCAGGCACACCGGGACGCGGTTGTACAATCGCCAACTTGTCAAAATACTTCACCATTGCATTGATCTGATTGGTTTGTGTTGGTGCTTCTCCATCCAAAGGCAAATCATCCAGCCAAAAATAACGATAGGCAAAAGCTTCCCTGCGGGTTTCTTCTTCCAAGTTGGGATCTAAAGTTTCCTTGTAACGTTCTTCACTCAAGATATTATTGGGAACCCTGGCAGGCCAGAATGTTGGCAGATAAGGATCGTATGCATTCGTGTAACCATCCCTGCAGCTTGCCGTATCAGTTTGCCAGGGAATAGCCATCCATCTCGTCACACCACCTGGTACTTGGCCGCCCAATAAAGGACCAGCAGGTAAAGTCAGGACATCACTGTTCATGGTAGAACCATAATAATGGTAATCGGTTTTTGGTGTTTTAGGAGCGTGTTTCAATCGGAAAGGCGCCATATACATGCCGGAAGTTCGCATGGGCCAAGTCATTTCGCAACCCGGATGAAAAGCATCTGCCAGGCAGAAATCCATGGCAGCCTTGGTCAGCATGTCGGGTTGTTCGGCAATAGGATAATCATCAATTTTTTTAACAGGTGGAACATAAGGACAGCCTGTCTTGTCTACAAAATCGGCATCAAAATCACCTTCGACCCATTGGTCTAGAAACTGCAATTGCAAATCCGACAAGGTGGAATGCTGACGCACGGAACCTAGTGTAGGAATGGCAACTGCATCACCATACATCCAAGGCCATAGTTGTGGCGCTTCGGCTCCGGATTGATCAAACCTGCGGAAATTATTGGAAATCGTACGACGCATTTCCAAGTTGGCAGAAGAAGGATCATTTAGTTTTTTTACCCATGAGGTACTCGTATAATTAAATTGGCCACCCCATCCGAAAGCAGCTGCAAATCCTGCATTTACCCATTGCAAGTTGGTCATTCTTTCAAAAATAGGCAAGATGTCTTTACAGAAAGAAGGCCTTGCAGGTCGTGCTGACATGCCCGATTCTACAGCAACGCTGCGCATTAAATCCCACATCGTACGAACCGATTTTTGCATCGGTGCATAATCGGGTGGCGCGCAAATCACCCAGGCAGGATCTACATTGAGCGCTACTCCTTCATATTCTACTGTGGCGGTAACAGGACCATCTGACATGTCATCGTACCAGCCTTCATTGTTGGCGAAAGTAATGGCCCTGTCACCATTGATGTTTTTCGATTTACCGTGACCACCCAGCATTACTAAACGTCCTTTTTCGTCGGTGTGCATTTCTCCTAAATAAACCGATTTGCCCATGAATTTCCCCTTGAATTTTTTTCCTTCCGTGACATTGGGTCTTGAAATGCTTTCGCCCCCGCCATCAATCAATAACTGGCTCCGGTCCCTTACATCAATATTTCTTAATAGGGAAGGTGGAACATTGGGAGCGGTTGCATCCGGAATATCCAAGGCAATCTGGAATTGGTACCAGGATGATTTTTGATTGGCCAGATGCGAATGCCAGGTAATTTTGGCATTGTCCATGGTCAGCTCCTTGATGGCTTTTCCGGCAGCATTGAAACCATAGATGCGAAACTGTGCAGCCTGACGTTTTATTGCTCCGGTTTTATCGCGATACGCATAAACATCCTCTTTTGCTTCAGGTTCGTCTACCAAAGGACCTATGAAATATTCTTCTTCACTATTTCCCACACGCATTACACCAATAGGGGGATAAATACCAGCTCTGACAATACAAGTACTGTCCTCGTCTGTATTGCCTCTGAAATGGGGATTTATTTCTTTAGGTTCTTGCAGTTGTTGCCCATTGGCCTGATGTCTGGCTTCGGCACTTGCAGCATAGACTGTTTTGCGAGCCTCGGCAATTGAGCCTAAAGGTTTATGGGCTTCCAAAGTTCTCCAAATATTGAAGGAAAGAGCACTTCCAAATTCAGACTGACCAATCGCAGTTACATCTTGTTGGGGTAAATGCAACTTGGCAATACAGATGTACGGACTTTCGGCTGTACTCCAAACTGCCTGTGCATCATTGAGCGGCATGGTTGCTTCGTTGGTACGCAATTGGATTTCAAATCTGAAAGTAGCAGCTCCATTGCGTAAACGTTTTTCTAAATCCAATCGCAAATAATTATCATCATCAAAAGGCGCTCCTTTATAGGTGTCATCTGGAACCAAACGGTATTTTACGATTTGAGTTTCTCCCAATTGAAAAGGTAAAATAGCCCAATAGCTGGTACTTAGTACACTAGCTTCTTCTTTTTGCATGGCTTGCAAGATACTGGCCAATTCAGGATGCTTGTTGATATAGGTATCATAATCCCTGTCAATAACACCAGCGGTTGTAAACGTACACATTTGCTGTGCATCACGGGCAAAAAAGCGATCGATATTCTGAAAGATGAAATCGGCGGTAGGACCCTCTCCAAAAAGTTTCGGTCCTTCCACTCCAAACAATTTCAAACCCATTCCAATAGTAGAGAGTAAGTCAGGGGAAGTAGTGCCTGTATCACTGGAGAAACGAACAGCACAATCATAAACAGCGCCAGCAAAAATGCCTTTTTTGAATCTTTCAGGAAGATCCTCATTGATAACGAATTGTCCATACGTGATCCCATGCTGTTTTCTGAAAACGGCACGCTCGGCTGGGTTCTGTCCTTTTTCAATTCGGGTTTTTTGACCCATTTCTACAAACATCTCCTTAAGACGCTGTGTCACCAATTCAGTACTGCCACTACTGTCCCAGCATTTTACATTATTTGCAGTAGGTTTTTCAATGATTCGTTTTTTGTTGTCCATATTTAGTGATTTTTTGTTACGTTATTTAGCAGGTAAACCGCCTATGTTATAGGATACCGTGGCAAACCAGATAACACAATAGTTCGCCACTGACTGGTAGTACATCCTCCCAAATCTAAGATTTGTCCTGCCAATCCGTATAGGTAGTTTTACCTGTTCTTAGGAAAAATGATTTAGTAGCCTTTAAGAAAAGTTCTCGTTGCTCCCAGAATCTATTGAGAATCTTTAAACTAAAACAAACAAAAAAGACTGCCCAGTTACTACTGAACAGCCTTTGCTTTGGTTATAGCGTAAAATAATATTGTTTTTAAGGTAAAACCGTTGCAATTTGTGTATTCACACGAATGTTATCAGGAGCATCCAATCCCATGTTTTCATAGTAGTTGAAGTCTAATTTTACACCTGGACGGAAAATCAAACAATGGGTAGAGCCTCCAAAATGGAACATTCCAAGTTCATCTCCTTTTTTTACTTTCTGACCTGCTTTTACAGTAATTTCACAGCTAGATACTTCTGCCATTCCAACAGGCATCACACACATCAAACCGATATTTGCATTGTCTGCCTGAATAAAAATTACAGCACGGGTTGCTACGGCTGTTAGGAAAGCCTGTGAGTTATTCGGACCAGCAGCATCTGGTCCATCCGGATTGTAAAATCCTTGATCCAAATTTTCAAGGTAATACGAACCGTTTACCACATAAGCTTTTACAATAGTTCCGTTTACTGGACTGTGCCAACGGTGATAACTCAAAGCACTCAAAAAGGCTTGATATACGGTTCCTCCTTCAAATTGAGGTGTAAACACATCAAAGTTTAACATATTCTCCAAAGAATAAGGCTGCCCTTTCAACCAAAATTTATCGGAAAGTGCCACATTTTTCGCTATTTGCAAGGGAGCCGATTCACAAGCATTTACAATAATGGCATCATTATCGGGTGCTGTTACTGGACGTACGTTTTCGCAGAATAAACGCGTGAAGAAATCATCCCAACTTTTAAAACCATAGTAGGGATCATTTGGATTACATTGAAAGACTTCTGAAAAAGTAGCGTCTGGTGAAATGGGATTGGGTTCCGCACCTAAAGCAGATTTCGCTACTTGAAGCATTTCTTTCTGTGCTTTTGGACTCAACCAAGCAATAACATCTTCAGCGTGATCATTTTCTATCAATACATAACGTGAATCGGGAGTTACTAAAAAAGTAGACCAATATTTCAAAATTTTCTTGAATTGCTGATTTACCAATGCATTTGAGAAGAAATCGTAACCAAAATTGGTTGCCATCGGCCATGCAAGTAGGGCATTAATTGGAAAACCAATCATCCCAGCTGGGGATTGATTGTCTAGTACACCTGTCTGATAAGCCTCTGGTGCAGTATACATGATAGCATTCAATAAGATAATAAAATCTTCAAAGTTGATGGGTTCTGGTTCCCAATCGAGTGGGGTTGTTCTTTTTAAATAATGAGCTTCAGAAAACATACCTTGTACATTGGCATACAAAACAGGATCGGAATAAACCATCTCCCTAAAAGTAGCAATTTCAGGAATTAATGGTTTTGGATTGCGTTTTGCCAATTTCATTACTTTTTGCATCCATTGTTCTATTACTTGTGGGTTGCGGGGTAGCCAACCTCCAAGACGTTGTGCTTTGGAATTTGTTGAATTCATAATGGTTAAGTTTATTTGATTAAGGAATGGCATCCTTTTCTTTTTTTGGTTAATGGTTATTTCACGTCTTTTTTATTTATGTATAAAAAGGGCAGAAAAGGTTTTTTAAACAGGCTATTTCATTTTTTGTATAAATGCTTTTATTTCTTTTAGATGTTTTTGTTTTGTTTGTTTGGTAGTAAGGTTGTTTTGATGATCAACGGCTCCATTAAAGATATGACTGATGGTTAAAGAAGAACCTCTGCTGGCAGAATGACAAGAAAAACAGTTACCCATACCCGCTACATTCTGATCGTGAATACTTGTAGCGGTAAAGCCAAGTTGCTCATAAGTTTCCATTGTAATATTGTAAGCGGCAACAGAACCTCTTGGCAATTTACCAGGTGCTGGATAACTTAAAGAATCACCTAATGAAACTAATAATTGGGCTTGTTGTGCAGGATAATCATAGTTTTCAGTATCAATCCAAATAGAACCATTGTAAAAATAATTTTTCCAAATATCTGTTAGTTGTGCATGTACATCCTTATTGATGGCATCGATGTTGTTGTAATTTGCAGGTTCTTCTTGGCTGGTTGCAAGGAAAGTATTACCTGGTTGACGTGGAACACCATATTGGTTGACAGCAAAGACATTTGTACTATCTGCGTTAGGGGCATTACTTGTAATATTTGCAATGGTAGCTGTTGCGTTGGAATTGAATAAGAGCTTGTTCGTTTTTGAGGTAACAGGGACATCAGATGTAGTGGTAGCTTCCCAATCGTAGTAAGGAACGAGATCATTATGTTCAAAAGTAGCCCATACAAATTCGGGATGGTTATAAACAATACCTACAACGTGCATTCCCAGTAGGGCAATTTTTATATCTTTTCCTTCTACAACGGCATCTGTTACAAAGTAGGAACTGGTGTCTTGAATGGCATTTGCATTTACCCACGCTATTTTTAACTCTAATGAACCTACTGGGAAGGTTGCCGTTATGTAATCGTTCTTGTTCATTTTAGCATACTTCCAAATGCTATTGTATAAAGTTTCGTTCACATGGATGGAATAGTAAACGGGATAACTGGTAGTATTTGAACTAAAAGTTTTATTAGTATTTAGAATGTCTCCTGTTGCTTGATTTTTGTCTGCCGAAGTCAAGACAATTTTTCTGTCTGTAGTAGGAATGCGCACCGTTTGAGTGCTGACTTGAAATAGGCTGTCTAAAAATAATGGATGACCAGAAACATCATTGGTTAACCAAAGGAATTTTTGCCAAGACCATTGATGAAAATCGCAATTGGAAACGGTTGCATTATTTCCAAAAACACTAGTGCTATCTTCCATGGGTGCTGGTGTTTTTCTTTTTCCAGAAACAGGGTCAACATGAAACCAAGTGGAATCAGCCAAGCAGGTGTCATTTTCATCTTGCTTTACATAGGTTTCCGCTTTTTGATCTTCTCCTGCTTTTTCATTTTTAGGATCTTTACAGGATAGGGCCACTATTAAAAGTACTATCAATAGACCCACTGGATTTTTAATTTTTTTCATAATTTGTTGTATTTGTTTAGGTGATTAAATGCTTTTGAAATGAGTTTGTGTTATTTTATAGTGCATTGTGTTCTGTTACCAGAAAAGCCATTAATAGCTGTATAGAACCATCAACTTGCGGGGTTGCTTGATTTTCTAGGCATCATTACTGCAGCTTTTGCACAACAGTAAAGATTGGACGCTTAAATTTTTTAGATTACCTTATGCAACTGGTTGAAAAGTTAGATGTTGTTAGGTCTAACTGTCAATATTTCAAGTGTATAGTTGTTATTGTTTTGTTATTATGGCTATACAAATCTAAAATTTATCCTGCCAATCAGTATAGGTAGTTTTACCTGTTCTTTGCAAGCTGTTTTACGCTTCGGATCCACTTTTATATCATTTGTCGACTGGGGTATTGAAGTTGGATTTTTCAGATTCAGTGGATGATGCAAAGTCGCAAAGCCACAAAGATGCAAAGGCTCAAAGATGCAAAGTCGCCAAGCTGCAAAGTAGCAAAGTAGTAAAGCCACAAAGTAGCAAAGCCACAAAGCTGCAAAGTGCAGAAGGAACCAATACCACCTTGAAATAAGATTTATTCTAAAAGCAGGAACAATTGTCGGAAAAACAACAACCAATTTTAACCCAACGGAAGTATGGATTTTTATACTTTGCGTCCTTGCGCCTTTGCGTGCGTAACAATTTCTCGCCAAGTCGCCAAGCCGCAAAGTGCACAAGGGAATCTTAATAGATGGTTTAGGAACCAGCACCACCTTGCATAAAGATTTATTCTAAAAGCAGGAACAATTGTTGGAAAATGTACAACCAATTTGATTCAACGGAAGTATGGATTTTTATACTTTGCGTCTTTGCGCCTTTGCGTGCGTAACAATTTCTCGCCAAGCCGCCAAGCCGCAAAGTGCACAAGGAAATCTTAACAGATGGTTTAGGAACCACCTTTAAATAAGATTTATTCTAAAAGTAGGAACAACTGTCGGAAAAACAACAGCCAATTTTGATTCACGGAAGTATGGATTTTTATACTTTGCATCTTTGAGCCTTTGCACCTTTGTACCTTTGCACCTTTACGTGCGCAACAATTTCTCGCAAAGTCGCCAAGCCGCAAAGTGCACAAGGGAATCTTAATAGATGCTTCACGAACCACCACCACCTTGCAATAAGATTTCTTCTACAAGCTTATAGGTCTCGGTCTTCTTGTTGAATTTCAGGACCGTGATCCGGTCGCAGGTCCATTCGCAGGGGTGGTTGAAGAGACCAAGGTCGTTCTGGATCTTTTCAAAGTCGGCGGTTGGAATGTTTTTCTCTAGGGTCAGGTGAGGGGTAAACCCCTTCTTCAGTTTCAATTCAGACCTGCAGGCTTCATACAGTTGCTGGAGGGGTTTTGGGTTTTCCACCTTCAGGTAGACGGTCTTCTTTTTGGTGCCGTGCGAAAAAACATCAACCCCGTTGAGGGCAACAGGAAAAGCGTTTACGTCGGCAAGTGCCTTTTTCAACCGTTCCAGCAAGTGATGGTCCTTTTCCCAGGCCTGGTGGAACAGGGAGATGTGGGCATTGTGCTTCCCTGCATTGCCGATCATCTTGTTCAGCCTGGTGTTCAATTTCCTTGTTTCCTTGCTGATTTCAAGCGGTGTGGAAACAACGATCAGGTAATCATTCAATTCGGGCGGCGGAAAGAGCAGTATTTGTCCTTTTTTGGAGATGTTCATTTGCGGGTGGTATGAAACGTAAAGGTAAAAAAGTTGCGGGTTTCTGGAAATGTTTTACTTTAAAGTTTTCGGGGAAAAGCGGTGGGGCTTGAAAGAAGGCTGCTATGGTGAGTGTCAAATAAGCCCGGCAGGGATTGGATAATGGTTCTTATTGCCTTGCATTTCAATTGGTTTCGCCCGTGCTTTTCACCTTGTCGTATTCCTTTTCAATAGCTGCTCCCCTGAATGCTGCCGCAGCAATTGACCGTATTTTAAAAAGGCTCCTCATTTTGCTGCTCTATTTTCCATATTCTGGATCGCTGATCTTTTCGTACAAGTCCAGATCAAAAAGGGATGCCTTTAGGAGATTGTTTTTTGAAAAGGACAATAGGACACCACTTGTTTTGAATAGGACTTCAAAGCTTTCTTCCTCGCCGTAGGCTTGCACCTCATAATCCAAGTCCATAAGCTTTAAAGAGGCGGCCAGCTCATCGAAAGAAGTGCTGTAGCCCAATTCAAACTTCTGTTCTTCAACTGAAATCGTATAAATTTTTCCGGGTTCATATTGAAAATCAAATGAAATGCCGACCACGGTATTTTTCAGTGCCGTGAATTGGAAGGCTTCATTTTCGCCCAGATTATGGAGGGACGGTATATCCCCATCCTCGTCGGTCATATTATGGAACGGCATTTTTAAATTCTGGAGGGTGGTCGCGATCTTCAATCCCTGAAAGTGGCCATTCAGGATAAAATTGGATAAGTCCATAAGTAATTGAATTGTTGTGAAATATTATTGATCAAGTTGTCTTGCTATTGATTTGAATTCGCTGGCAGTGGAATCAATCTTTTGATCCCGATTATAGATTCCATTCTTATCCTTTGCAACACATCCGATTCCCATTCTGGTCTTGAAGGTCTTGTAATCGGCAGCCTCCAATATTCCAAAACTTTCCAGGTAGACATAGTTTTTATCCTTGGCATGGCAATCGCCTATGAGGACGAATGTATTCGGATCCGCCTCTTCTTCCATCACGAAAGTCCCGCCGTCTGAGTTGTCATAATGGTTGTAGACATGGTACCGGTCCTTGTAGAACGAACTGCCGAGAAATACAAAGGACGTACGGTCAACGACTGCTCGCAATGATTTTCCATTCGAAAACGTATCAATGAACACTATCTCGTCCCTTGGTTTGGTAGCTGACGCCCGAAATGCCTTGATGGCATAATCGCCGGTAGTGGAAATCGATAAATCCTGATCTGCCTCCCAGATGCGTCCATCACTCGATTGTTGCTTGTTGCAGGAATATGCTGCAATTGCCATCAGGGTGATCAGCAGGAGTTTTTGCGGATTTATTTTTTTCATAAAGGAAATTGTTTTGCAATTTATGGTGCATGCAAGATAGCGAATATACCCAGATTCGGGATTACTCTCATAATACCATTTTTATTCTTCCGAAACCTTGAAAAGGCCCTTCCTGTAGTTCAGCTTCAAAAGAGTATTCTTGGCTTCAATGGTCCACCCCAACCGGATGGCATTTTCTATGGCCTGTCTGATAAAGGCCGGAGTGACAACTCTTGGTGCAACCTCTTCGGGCTTGTTTTCGGGATCATTCACATAGAGCCAGGGATCAAAAGAACCAAGGTCTATTTCGAGCCTGTTCGATTGATCTTGTTCCGGCCTGATTTCAATGGAATCTGAAAACCTCCAGTTGTAGGTTTCATTACCGATGATGATTTTTCTAAAGCCTTTTTTCTTTTTTGGAAGCATTCTTACTTTTTTTGATGTGTTTTACTGATAACTGTTGTACCTGTGGCGTTTTTTGATCTATTAAAAAACATACCATGAGGATTCAAATAGGGACTTATCGTTTAAATTGTTTTTAAAGAAACCTTCAAGCATCAGATTGCTGATTGTGTTTTCGGCTAATTTTTCATTCGTGAGTCTCGGAAAAGAGTTGTCCGCATAGGAAAACGAATAACCATGGCCTTGCTTCACTCCAAAAACCCAACGATCGTTCTCGAATTTCGCAGAGATAAATTTTACGCCCTCCACATCTTGATTGGCGTTGTCATGATAACGCACTGCTACAAATGCCAGGACTTTGTTAGCATCGATGATTAGAGGTGATAACAGGGCTGGATTTTCACGACCATTGAAAAAGTCGTACTGTTTGTATTGTCTGAGATAATGGAACAGCTCCTCCTCGAAAGAATTCTGTTCAGGTTTGGCCAGGAAAACAACAGATTCCTTTTTCAGATGGGTGATCTGATTGCGGACAAATTTGTTGTTGTCTTTTAACAGCGTCCTGTTATAAGAGCAGTTAAGACCTGTCAGGACCAAAATCAGGACAATACATTTTCTATAGGATTTCATTTTTATTCTTTTCTTTTCTCCTGATTTTGCATTCGGCTTTTTATTTACCATTTGGCATTACTTTTTAGCAATTCAACAGGAATTCTCCTTTTGATGTAAATTTCATTTCCAAATCTGTTACCGTTTCTGTTTACTATTAACGTATCACCATAAAACTCAAATGTCTGCTTTCTTATTCCAATTTCGCCCATTCCTGTCACTTGGGTTATCAAATCTCCTTTGATGGCATTATGCTCAGAATATAAGACGCCGCGCCAGCCAGTATATTCGGGGTCGAACATGGTACTTTCCAATAAGGGCTCATTTCTGTCAAGCATAAACAAATTAAAATTTCCATTGCCGTAAAATTTGTAAACACCGTAAATGGAGTTCACGTTTTCATAATTTTCTCTTGCCAATGCATTCACAGGTTTATCTCCGGAATAATAGGTGGTGTTGTATTCTTCATAAACCACCAAGGTATCAATCCTGTTCAAAATCCTTCTGTCAAAATATTTTTTATTCTGATAAACTTTTTGGTCAATTGCAGCTTTTGAATATCCATTCTTGAGCTTGTATGTTTTTATTCCACAAGAAATTGTAGAAATTAAAACCAATATAAGTATACTCTTTTTCTTCATTTCTTTAAGATTGTCTTTTCTGATTTCTGTCGTGTGAACGTGCTAATTCCAATCAATTGGAATCAGTCGCCATTCTTTTTCAATTGTTTTGTTTAAAAACAGCAAGAAATTCAATTTGTCCTGTTCAAATCTTTGTCATTGAAACTTGTAATTGAATTTTGCCATTGAACTTGCCATTAGACTTGCCATTGAATTTTGTCATTGAACTTGCCATTGAAACTTGCCATTGAATTTTGTCATTGAACTTGAATGCTGCTCCCAGCAAAAGCATTCCGCATAACAGATCTGCAATTATTTCAATCCTTCTCATAGCTTGATGATTTTTGTTTGTGTAATTTCCTGTTCGGTCTGGATACTTTTTCGCAAAGTTGTCTTTACAGTTACCTGGCTTTTGTTGAAAATTACCGTGTCAATGCAGGTCGGTTTATAAACAGCCCCGCAAATGCTGTTATATGTTATTTTATGTGTCCTGTCGTGGTAAAGGTCAGCAAGAGCCAGGTCATACATTTTATTTTCATTTTCATAAGTGCTGTCTGTTACATACAGCACTTGTCCGAATTCCATGGAATAGTCTGCCACGTGAACGAACTCCTTGAAATTGGACAAGCTGTCTTTTGGGAAAACCAGCAAGGCGGAACAGCCTGTCGCACAGCCATGGGAAAAATAAAGATGCTTGCCGGTCGCTCCAATAAAACTCGGTATGAAATAGCGCCTGTATTGCAAAAGGTTTTTGCCATAAAAAAGTCCTCTTGCATTTCCTTTACGGCATTCAATGTATACGTCATCATACCTTGTGCTGTCATTTCTTACCAGATATCTTATTTCGTAGCCATCTTGTGTAATGGTGTCCTTTATCCAGATCTTCAAGTCGGTATAAGTGGTGTCCGAAAAGTTGATTCCGGCAAGTTTTCCGGATTGTTCCAGAACTTGGTTATTGGAAATAGCATTTTCCTTATTGTCTTTCTTTCCGTAGGCAGCCAGTAGGATTATCAAAACGAGGGCTAGGAGTAGAGGTAGTGATTGTCGTGTCATGTTTATTTTTTTCTGAACATGATTTGCGCAAAATTCCAAAACCCTTCAATTCCTGCATGTGGATCATCCAGATTGCTTAACTCGATCCTGTTGTTGACTTTTTGCAGCTTGTACCTTATTGTTTCTTTTGTTGGGTTCGCCAGTTCGGTTATTTCAATTTGGTTCCAGGTTATCCTTTTCCAGGCAAGTGCTCCCTTAAAATGATAACCCGTATCATCTCCGCTGTTGGACCAGCTTTCATAGGCGCCTGTTCCGTCAGGGTTGAATGCAATCCATGCACCCATCATTATGGAAAAACCACTGCCATCTTCGGTAATCCATTCACCGCACAGTTCATCCTTGCTTTTTAGAAAGGCAGTCAGCCTGTTTATAAAATTACGCATCTTGAATCAAGTTATTAAATTTATGCAGAGTATAACGTCTCACTGATAAACTTGGCCGCTATAGATAAACAATATTTGTATTGAGCCCAAACTCACTTTTTCTTTCCATAGCAATGAATTTTACAATTTCAGTTATGGAGGTATGCTTTATAATACCCATTCCTACGCCTGTCCATAAATCCTCAATTTTTTCTGAACTGAATTTTATAAACAAAAAATGTGTCGAAGTTCCAAAACCGCCGGTTGCATAGGACATCACGATGATATCTTTACTCTTTGCTAAGAAAATAAGTTGCCTTTTAGCGGTATTTTTTTCTGCAATGCACCCAGCCTGAAATTTTTCTCCGGGATTGACAATACTGAAATTATCGGTAATACAATCCAGTTGCTTGAGAATACTTTTAGGTATTGCATTTTTGTCGTTGCAGACAGTAAATTTATCGTGCTCCATTTTATCAATAAAAAAATCCAAGTTTTTATTGGCCAGAATTTGACTTTCATTGATGGAATAATCACATTTTTTTTGAGCAGATATAGTGTTGCAAAACAACTGGAATAGGATTAATGATAAAATTGACTTCATTGTTTCGGTTTTTATACGTTTATAGACTGCGATTTGCTTATCGGATGGTTTTGCTTATTTTTCTAAGACAAACAAGAATAAAAATACAAATGGAGTATATTGATAAGAATGCGAATGAACGTGAATGAAAAGTTCGAATGATAAAAAAACACAAAAAGGCTGATAAGATAAATATAGAACAATTTAAAAAATAGCTATTTGTTCCAAGAGCTTTAATATGGATGAAATCAGATATTAATACGGTTGTAATAAATGGAATAAAAATCACAAAGAAGATGGAATATACAATAAGAGTTCCGAATCCAAAGTCAATTCCAGTCATCACATTTTAATTTTATGTTTATTACGAATCACATTTTTGCCTTTATTAAGATCGACAAGAATCTTAGCGAGGGTTACCTGCTGTAATAACTCAATTTCTTAATCGATTAATGAATTTTCGTAAAAGTAAGTTTGCGTCAAAAAGCTTTACAGAACTATTTTGCTCACTGAAATCTTTTAAATCAGTTATGCTAAAATCCCCATTATTTAAAAAATCTATTTTATAAAGACTGGTACCATCGTCAATTTTTAAAGGCTTGCAATTAAAAGAATTTATAAAAGTTACCAATCCTGATATTCCGCCATAAGGATATCCAAAAGGTTCATATTCTAATCTTCCAAAATCGTCAGTTATTTTCTCACAACTGATATATTCTATCTCGTAATTTTTTTCAAGAAGTTCAATCAACGAATAGAAATGCCAGACAAATTCACTTTTTTTTGCAGTTTCTAATTCAGGTTTAACGTCGGTTTCCAAAAAGTAAAACTTCTCTAAAGCACATTTTGGAAAATTATCTATCCAGAATTCATCACTTTCTGGTTGGACATTATTTTTTGCTGCTTTGAATAAATTAAAAACTCGTTTTAAATTAGTGAATTCATTTAGATTATTTATTCTGAATTCTATAAAGCAAATTTGTCGTTTCATTCTCTAATTTTAAAATTATAGCTGGTAACGTTTTGCGTGTTAACCGTCAGTCTCGGATCAAAACGGACTGATTATTTTCTGTTAAAGATAAAAACTCTTGCGAAACGTAAACATGAACTTGCCACAAAATTCGCAATTGCGTGAAACTGCAGTTAGCAGCAGTTAATTGAGCTCTCTTTCAATTTCTAAAATTCCTTTTTTCAATCCTTCGCAATAATTGCCTTTTTTAAATTCGGGAACGATGATTTCATCTATAATCTTTTTTGTTTCTTCGTTCGTTAGCTTGTCGAGAATTCCATCTCCATTTTGGATTTGAATTTCTCGAAGATTTTTACTAAAAACAATCATTATTCCGTTATCTTTTCCCGCTATTCCAGGGCCAGTTCTTTGGGCCAAATTCAACGAGAAATCAAAAATATTTTTAAAAGGCTCAATCGATTTTACAGTAACGATAACAATTTGATTTGTAGTTTTCAAATCATATTGATAAAGCATCTCATATAATTCAGTTTCTTCTTTTTCATCCAAAACGCCTTCAAAGTCGTTTACAATTTGAGTTACTTTAGGTAATGTATAAAGCTCATGATTCTCGCCTTTTATTTGGGCGTGACAAATATTGAGGACAAATAGGGCAACAAAAAGGAAAAATTTCTTCATATAAACGGGTTTATTAATTGCTGCTAACGCTTCGCGCATCTTGGCTGTCGCGGCCATTCGGAGAGAGTTCTCTCTGCCGAACGGAAACGAAGTTATAAAAATTACACGAACTTTTTACCTTAAACCAGCGATAGCTCAAGATGCGCTGTTGGTGGCAGTACTTGTCAAATTGTATCTCTTTTTATAAAGCGACCTTTTAAATCATAAATTGAAATTTCACTTTTATTTTCTAACTCTTTGAGATTTGTTGTCATTCCCAAATCAACCGCTTTCTCCCTCAATATGAAGGTATAATTCTTAATCGCATATTTTTTATTTACCAAACCTTCAAAACTTGTTACAAATTGATTTCCTATGTCAAGTTTATAATTTCTAAATTCAATTTTGTCGTCATATATGAGTTTTCTTGTCTGCGGGTTAAAGAATATGAAGAAGTCGCTGGATCCGAAAAGTCCTCCGCTTGGAATTTCAATAATCACATCTTCGAATCCATCAGCATTGAAATCTACTCTTTCTGTTTTCACTTTTGGCATCCCGATTCCGGCCTTGATTTCTATAACCTTATTAAATTTTTTGTTCTTGAATTCAAAAACCTTCACGGCTAAAGTGTCTATGATAATTGAAAATTTTTCATTGTTCAACTTAAAAATGGAGAGATAAACTAACCCTTGGGCTTGCTTTTCTATCGACTCAGTATCAGTATAAAATTCAAGTGATTTTTCAAGATTTGTGTTATGTACCAGCAAAGAGTCAGAAGGAATATCAGATAAATGCTCGTAAATATACAGATAGGAAATTTCAGACTGTCTGTTTGATTTACTTTGGCTACAACCAAAACAGATTATTGATAAAAGTATTGAAATTAGATTTCTCATTATTTCGAGTGATTTTTTAGTATTGCCACCAATGTTCTGGGGCTTTGCGATGGTGGGGCAATCGAAGCACAAATCTTCAATTTTACACAAAAGTTCAATCGAAGAACTACCGTTGAACTTTGCAGTTTCGCCCCACTATCGCAAAGCCTTGTTAGCGGTTCGGGCTTGTTTTGTCATCGTTTTAATCATAGTCTTTTATATTCCATATTGTACATATCAAATCCTTCTGCCCAATAGTCTTTTTTGATTTCAAATAGTTCAAAACCTTGTTTCTCATAGAATTTGTATGCAACTTGTGAAGTCCTTACAGTAATTTTTTGTACTCCGTCAATAGAATTTAGTTTGTCTATTCGGTGCTTCAACAATTTTGTACCCAAAGATTTTCCTTGATAATCAGGGTGAAGTATGTCCCAACTAATTTTTCCTATCGTATTGTTGTCGGCAAAGTTAATTCCACCACACCCAACAATTTTTTGGTCATATAGTAATACATAATAAAGTTCTCTTTCATTTTCCAAATATTCATTCAAGTCTTCTTCTTCGTCAACTGCGAAATATTCAGGTGTGTTTAACTGTATTAACTTTATGACTTCATTTTTGTCCTTCGTTTCGTATTCTCGTATCGTAATTAAGTTTATCATTTTAATTGTCAATTATTGGATAGTTTTCTTTCAGTTTTGGTGTCGCTTTAGCCTGACCGCTAACTTGTATATATACGTAATGAAGACTTATTTTTCGGTTAAACACAAAATACAAGACCACCTTTAAATTAAGCCTAAAACCCAATCTAGCCTAACGCTGTCAGCAGTAGTAGCTTTATATTCTGTTCTTAGCCAATCCAGCCAAAAGTAAGGAACTTAACGCAATTAAAAATATAATAATTGCAACAGGAATAGCATCTCCAATTTCAAAATTCTGGTCTTGATAAAGTAGCCAAGAATCATATAATCCATAAAAAAGGGACGCTATACCTAAGGCAATTAAAACCATAATTGCAATACGAATTGTATTTCTAATTGTAATTTTGTCGTTAGCTGTTTTAATGAAAATAGTTAATAAGATTGGAGTTATAATTGTGAATCCTACTATAAGATAATCTGTAAATTTTAATTCAGGATTGTGTCCACCAAGACCAACCAATAAATGGGCAACAAGAAAAATAGGTGCAGCTATAATTAAAATTGCCCGATAAATGTTGAAACTGTTTTTATATACTTTATTCATGTTTATCTTGTCCTTATTATTAACCAAATACGCAATATTAATTTTTATTATGGATTATTTATTGGATTGGATTTTTTGTTTTAACGGTTTTGTGTTGCTATTACTTCAACTAGCCGCTCTCAGTCATTTTCTTCTATAATCTTACTTTTACTTTATTAAAATTTCCATATTCATCTTCATTCCATTTGTCGTCTCCAATTAAGTAATAGTTGCCTTTCTCCTTAATTATTCGATTTTCAAAATCTTTGTCGTCAGATAGGAATCCAGTTGTTTCTGCAATTTCATTCCATTTTCCGTTTTTAAAAGACCATACGGAAATGTTATCCCACCAGCCTTCATTCGTTCTGGAAAAAATTAGTAGTTCATTGGCACCATCATTATTGACATCTTCCGTTTTTGCGACAACAATCCCCAAGCTTTGCGCAACACTAATCTTTGGAATGTTTTTTTTAAAGGCAATATTGATGTCGCAATTATTCTTCCCGCACTCCATTTCATTTGTTTCAGTATTCCATTTATAATGTACGAATGCCGTGTCATTGACTTTATCATTGTCAATGTCTCCAACAAGAAACATCCTGTTTTCAATTTCAATTTTCTTCGGAGCCTTATTTTCTGTTTTAAAGTTTCCGGAACTACTTTTTTTTGGTTCGGTTTTACGACTGAATTTCAAATAGCCTATCAAAAAAACAGATAGTAGTACGACTACGTTCCAAATGATCAAACGAAAATGGGCTTTTAGTATAAGGCTTTCCCTGCGGATATAGTTGTATAACAGATAAATCAACAGTAAAAGGATTGCTGCCGGAAAAGCAAGAAAGACAATGATATAGAAGTTGCCATAAAATACGATGAAAGGAAGGGCGTCCAGGAGCGTTACGGTAGTTTGAAACCTGCCATAATAGCCTGTCTTGGGAAAAATAAGGAACAGCAACGATAAAATGCTCATGCACAATGACAGCCAGAATGTAATCTTGATCAGGCGCATCGCTGTTGAAAGCCACTGGTCGTAGAGGCCGTTCTTGAATGATTCTTTTATTTTTAGCATGGTCTGAAAATCGATATTATATTTTTATGTTCATTTTTTAAAACCTCCATTTGCATCCACTTCTCATTCCTGCACAATTATTCTTCAAGCACTGTCACTTGGCTGTAGACAAAAATTTTGGATGCCTTGACTTCTCCTTTTGTTGGGTAATCTTTGGGAACGCCTTTTCCCTTCTTAAATTTCCCTGTTATAGAAACTTTAAACGGCAATGTCTCTCCATCCCAGAGCTTGTTTACATCCGGCAGTTGTTCATTTTCCCTTTCCAGGAAAATAGTTTCTTTTTCACCTTCCACTTTCCATTGTGCGCAAGGGCATGCAATGGCCGAATAGGAGGCAACTATTGTCTCCTGTTCGCGACTACTTAAAAGCAGTATAATCGATAGGAATGTTATTAGTTTTGTCATTTGAAGTTTCGGTTGTGAAATGTGAATCCGTGTTTAATTGTGCTTTTCGCACTGCATACCTGTTTTTACTCAAGCTCTATTTTATACATCCTTGGAAACTCTTTGTGGTAAATCAATTTAACAGTGTCTCCAATCTTGTATTTGTCTTTCTCGTCAGTATAATAGTAGGTAGTAAATTCGGTATTGTTTACAAAATAGTTACAGTTTATGAGCCATTCTCCTCTAGTCCATTTCTTGTCGACAACAAAACTATGTGTTACCATCCCATTTAGCTTTAATTCTTTTTCTTCTTGGTAATCATGGAGTATTATTGAAGTAGGACCAACGATCAGTATGGATAAGGCACAAATTCCAGATCTTTTGATTGGACTCGTATCAGGATTTGTTGATTTTATAATTTTAAATACCAAATAAGGGAGAATAAAAACGATCGAAACATAGAGTACCCAGACTACGTTTTTATTTTCCGGATAGGTTATTTCTTCAGGAGTAAAATAAATGAAACTTAAAAGCGCTATTAAAAGCACAATCCAAATCCTATTTGTGGCACTCCCTTCCTTTTTAATTGAATTGTTTTTTTTCATTCCAATTTTTTATTAATAATTGTAAAAGCCAAGTTTTCAGGAACGCCAAGTGCTGTCCGTTTTTCTTTATAAGCCTTTTCATTTTCGAATGTATGAAGGGTATAGGGCAGTCCACCATTTCTTTTCTTGGTTTCAATGATATGATAATACGTAATGCCTTTGTAAAGTTTCAGGCTGTCCGGCAATGAAGTAAAGTCACGGCTGGTGTGAAACCATTTGTCATCCTCCCTGTAAACCATATCCTCTTTTGATAAATAAACGGTGTCGTCTAAATTCTTGATCTCGTAATCTTCTTTTGAGTTTCTTGCATGGGCATCAAAAAGCCTGTTTTCTATTTCCGCTGCTTTGTCAGGATGTTGTTTGGCAATAATGAAATCCTCATTCGAGCCTATGGCAAATACGGTCTTTTCTACAACTGGCAGGGCGGCAGTTTGATTTTTCTCAGTACTGTAGATGATATTTTGATCCATTTCAGAATCAAACCAGGTGAGGTAAAAATTCCAGGTTAGATTTTTAGTGTTGCCAGGATTGTCACCAAAATAGCAGCTTGTCAGCAGCATTCCGCTCAAGCACAGGTATAGGATGTTTTTCATTTTCGTCATTTTTGTGCAATTGTTTAATTGTCAATTATCCCCAGCAATAGTAATAATAAAACAGCAACACACAGCAAATAAACTGCTTTTCTAACCTCTTTCCATATTTCTAAATTCGGCTTCTTAAATACGACAATTGCCAACGCTGTTATAGAAATCAGCAGTATGAAGATGGAACTGTAGACCGTAAAAAAATTAAATCCGTATGCTGCTGCTGCACCTAGAATTAGTTTTAAGAAACAACTGGATCCTAGTAATGCGATGGCAATCCATAAAAGTAAAATCAGTAAACGTTTCATCCTTTTTGCATTATTATTATTATTATTATTATTATTATTATTATTATTGCTGTAGTTTTATTTTTTAAGCATTTGATAATCATTCACAACTGGAAAGGCCTGCATGCTTTTCTTTTTCTAAAATCATTTTATAGTTACTTATAGTACCTTCAGTTTCTCATATACCTGCGCACGGTACTGGAGTCCTATGGGGACATTCTTTGTATTGGCAAGTGTCATGACGTGCTGCTCTACATATTTCACCTTGTTGAGATTGACAAAGAAAGACTTGTGTACGCGGATGATGGAACCTATAGGCCTTAGCTGTTCTTCGATGGCGGTCAGGGTACCATGTACAATCACTTTCTCTGTTTCCAGGCCAATGCAGATATAATTCCGCATCCCTTCGATATACACGATCTGGTCGGGATCTATCTTGACGAGCTTCTTGTCGCTCTTCACATAAAAACTGTTGTTCCTGTTTTCATGGGCCGGTTGGGCCGGATGTTCCTGGCTGTTTAAAAAATGCTGTGCTTTTTGTACGGCCTTGGCAAAACGTTCCAGCGCTATCGGCTTCAACAGATAATCCAGCGCACTCTGGTCAAAGGCGTCCAATGCATATTGGTGGAAGGCGGTGGTATAAATGATGGCAGGAAGATTATGGAACATGTTTACAAATTCAGTCCCGCTGATTTCCGGCATCTTGATGTCCAGGAAGATCAGGTCCACCTTTTTATCCTTGTTCAGGAAGCTGATGAGTTCAAATACATTGTTGCAGACCCCGACCAGCTCAAGGACATCAAATTTTGCAACATGATGGACCAGTACATCCTGGGCCAGCTTTTCATCATCTACAACGAGGCATCGTATGGTTCGGATCATTTCAGGGCAGGAGGATTAAGGTGGCGTTAAAAATTCCCTCGTTCTTTTCTATATGGAGCGCATGACGGGAAGGATAGAGCAGTTCAAGACGTTTTTGTATATTCCCGATACCGATACCGCCGACTGTGGAGGCCTTGGATTCCTTGTAGCTGTTTTCACAGGTAAATATAAGCTTGTCTCCTTTCTTGTGCAAAGATGCATTGATATGAGAAGGGCCGATGGTGGAATCTATTCCATGCTTGAACGCATTTTCAATCAGCGGCAACAGCAGCATCGGAGCTATGCGGACCGTATCGTCCAGGTTCCCATGGGTGAACACGACACTGGCAGTGGCGGGTATTCTTATCTTTTCGATGGCAATATACGTTTCAATGATGGCAACTTCTTTCAGTACCGCTACTTCCCGTTCCTGGGTCTCGTACAGCGAATAGCGAAGGATGTCGGAAAGCTGCAGGATCACATCCGGTGTCTTGTCGGACTTGTCAAGCGATAGCGCATACAGGCTGTTGAGTATGTTGAACAGGAAATGGGGACTTATCTGGGATTTCAAAAGGCTGAGTTCTGCAATGGCCTGTTCCTTCTGGATATTCTTTTCCCTTTTGAGCTTCAGCAGGAACTCACGGATCACGTACCCGATGGCAAGCACTGTCATTAAAATGACGATTGGCGGAAAGGCATCAAAGTAATACTGGTGATCCCGTAAAAGTTCAGGAGCTGATGAAGTAATGGCGATGGGGGTGAACCTGTTTAATTCATCGGTCTGATAATGCACATGCAGCCAATGCAGGTAGTGCCCTAAAACAGGGTTGCCGAAAGGAAAATCAGAAGGAGGGAGAGCAGGTAGTGTCCGGCTTTCTTGTCCCTTCGAAGTTTGGGTAGCAGGCTGAAAACATTGATCCATCCGGGAACAAAAAGCAGCAGGTTGAAAAGCAGGACGTGCCCGATGGCAATCCGGGTACCAGTGTTATTCGTCAAGGCTGCCCAGAAAATAAAGCCTGTAAAAAAGGCATTAAGGAATAATCTTGACAGGCCGTGCCTGCTTGTTGCTTTCATCTCAAAACCGATTAGGAGTGTAAAGTTAATGATTCTTGACTTTGATAGTATTTTTTTTACACCAACAGGGCAAAATCGGGGACAAACGTTGATCTGTTATTGGAAAAGATTGTTTGTCCCCGGTAAAGTGCGATAGGTCAAAAAAACAACATATTGGCAGCCTTGATAGCGTTTATTTGCAGTAGCGTCAGGCAGGCGTTACACAATTATGCATTAATTTAACTCAATTTACCATGACATCAAGACTTGTTTTCGCGCTATTGTTTTTAGCAGCTGCTTTTAATTTGGCAGCCCAGGACCTCCATATCGACAAGCTGGATGGTTTTGTTACCCTGATCGAAGACCACAACAGGGGCATTGGCTCGCTGACGATCCACAAGGACGGGCAGCAGCTCTACAACAGGAACTTCGGGCAATCGAGTATGCCACAGCAGCAGTACGATGACCATACAAGGTACCAGATCGGATCCATCACCAAGACCTACACGGCGGTTCTCATCTTCAAACTGATAGAGAAAGGTACTCTGTCGTTGGAGGATAGATTGGAAAAATTCTTTCCGGACATACCCGGTGCAAAGGAAATCACCATCCGGCACATGCTGGACCATACAAGCGGACTGGGAGATTATACATGGAAGGACGATAATCCGGACTGGCTTCTCGAAAAGGTAACCGAACAGCAAATATTGGATGAGATCAAGCACGAGGGAGTGGCCTTCAAACCCGGAGAAAAACAAGAATATTCCAATTCGGCCTACTACCTGCTGGCCAAGATAACAGAAAAGCTGTACCATAAGGAATATTCGATTCTTGTACAGGAACAAATCTGTCAGCCACTGGGTTTGAAAAATACGGCATCCATGGCGGCAATACCTGAAAATGTATACCGTCCCTACGAATACGATGCAAGCGGCAAATGGATGCAGGTGGAAGATTTCTATTTTCCAAATACAAGAGGGGTGGGAGATATCGTTGCGACGACATCAGACATGTTGAAGTTCATCAATGCCTTGTTCAGCTACAAGCTCCTCAGGAAGGAAACAGTGGAAATCATGAAGCCGATGATGGAAAAGAAGGAATCTTTTGGCAGGGGATTGATGCCGATACCTATGAGGACCCAGCTGTTATATGGTCATGGAGGGGATACGAAGGGAACACATTCCATACTCGGATACAATGAAAAGGACAAGGTGGCCATTGCGCTTGTCCTCAACGGGGAACGCTACACCAGGAACCAATTCCTGTTGGGGGTGCTGAGCATCATGTACGAGGAACCATTTGATCTCCCGATCTTCAAGACTATTGAAGTCTCCACGGAAGAAATGGACAAATATGCCGGTACCTACGGTTCCCCAGAGCTGCCCATCAAGATCAAGATCTTTCGTGACAAGGATGTTCTTTATGCACAAGGAACGGGACAGCCTGCATTTCCTCTTGATCCTTACGACAACAACAAGTTCCAATTCGAACAGGCTGCTGTAACGATTGAATTTCTGCCTGATGGCAATAGCATGCTGTTTAAACAAGGCGGAATGGCAATAGAGGCAAAAAAGGAATAATCTTTTAGGAAATTGTATTGTCCTGGAAATAATGTGTATTTATTTTAGCTACGGATTACACGAATAAATCTGTGATAATTTGTGTAATCTGTGTCAAAACAGCAAGCTTGTATTTCTTTACTATAATAACAAGATTTGAAATTACACTTTTTAGGACAACGCTCAAGAAATTGTATTTCCCTGAAATGATGTGTATTTATTTTTAGCCACTGATTACAAAATCCGTGATAATTCGTGTAATCTGTGGCAAAACAGCAAGCTTGTCTTTCTTTACTATAATAACAAGTTTTCATAATTATACATAAGGAACAAAACTCCATTCCATGCAACGCTGAAAGTCACTTTTATCCCTTGTAACCGATTCTTGTAAGTTTTGTATTTCATATTTATAACGCATTGTTATCATTACTGCATATAAACAAAAATACTTGTTCGGAGTTTGATTTTTAAAAGGTGAATAGGTTAAATTTGTAGTACCCAAATTTAACAAAAAACAAGATACATATAGGTAATTGTGCCTCAGGCAAGGTTGCTTTTCACTAATTCCTGATTAAGGACATTGGTGGTGTATTGTTTTAAACCTATGTTATGAAACAACTTTACAAGTTGGTACTGCTTTTGGTGGTACTGTCAGGTCCTTTCTCCTATGCGGACAGGCCAGCCGATCTCGTTTCGCCCGCAGATGTGCTGCTTTTGCCCACCGCCACGATCAGTGCCAATAAAGTGCTGACCTGTGTCGGCGGATTGGGTCCCACGGTTACCTTCGTAGGGCTGGGAGGGACAGCCCCTTATACTTTTACCTATACCATAAACGGTGCCCTGCAGCCCACCTTGACAACCACGGACGGGAATAGCATAGGAATTACAGTTCCTACAGCTGCCGCAGGGGATTTTACGTATCAGTTGGTCAGTGTTTCGGACAGCAGTGGATCGCAGTCCCAGACGACTTCTGTAACCATAACCGTAATCAATCCGTCGGTAGATTTCACCACGGATTCTAATGCCAATACCTGTTCCGGTGACGCGGTTGTTTTTACGCCGGTCGTAACCAACGGTTCGCCAGCCTACACCTATCAATGGGATTTTGGTGACGGAACGACCTCGGGAGAAGAAAGTCCGGTCCATAGCTTTAGCAGTCTGGGTTGCGGAACGGGAACGTTTGTAGTGACGCTTGTGGTTGTAGATTCCAATGGATGTTCGGCAACCGTGACCCATGATGTAGTGGTAAAACAGCAGCCAGATACCAATTTTGTGGACCAGGTCAACCCATTTGATCCGTTCAGCAATTGTTTCAGTGCTTCCTCCTCCAGTCCGGATTATGAAATCACGGTAGGCAATGCCTCTACGGATACAGCCTGCATCACCTCGTATGCAATAGATTGGGGCGATGGAACGAATGAGGCGAATGTGAATTTCCCGATTTCGCATACCTATACGCAGCTTGGTGCCTATAACATGATCATTACGGCAGAGGGGACAAATGGTTGCAGTGTTTCGAGGTTGTACGTGGTCAAGAACATTACCAATCCATCGGGAGGACTCACAAGCCCCGGAAATACGCAGAACCTGTGCGCGCCTACGCCGGATCTGCAATTCACCATTTCCAATTGGGCCTTGAATTCGCCGGAGACCACCTACCAACTCAATTATGGAGATGGAACCCCTGCGATTGCCTTGACCCAGTCCCAGATGATGGCGTCGCCTTTTTACAATGCCGCCAATCCGGCCCTTTCGTTGAACTATCCTGCCCCGCATTCCTATGCCATTTCAAGTTGTCCGGCCACTCAATTCGTGGCCAGCCTGACGGTAAGCAATGCCTGCGGATCCACGACGTTTACCGTAGACAATATCATCATCCTGGCAAAAGCCCTGCCGGAATTCATAGCCCCGCCGATCGCCTGCGAGGATACCAGTATCCTGTTTGACAACGTTACCAGTATCGGCTTCGGACCCAACTGCAACCAGAACGCCATGTACAGCTGGAATTTTGGAGATGGGACCCCCATAGTAAACACGACGCCTTCCGCTCCGGCAGACATCAACCATACCTTTACCGAGCCGGGCACGTACGTCGTTTCGTTGACGGCTACGAATTTCTGTGGCGTTTCGGATCCTTTTACGCGGACCATTTGCATTGAAGGTGCCCTCGTTCCACAATTTGACTTGGATGATGCGGAAGGCTGTATTCCCTTTGCTGTTGCGGTTACGAATACGACCGATACCAGCGAATCTTGTGAAACGCCCACTTATTTATGGACGGTGGCCTATGCCAATGGCAACTGCGGCACAACTTCCGGCTATACTTTCACCAACGGTACTACTTCGGCTTCGGCCAATCCGACGATAAACTTTGCAAATGCTGGAACCTATACCTTGACCCTGACCACGACAAATACCTGTGGCAGTTTCAGTACCTCCCAGGTCATAACGGTGAAGCAGCCTCCGACGGCTGTTATAAATCCAATTGCGGATGTTTGCGGTCCCACGACCTTGAATCCTGTGGCAGTCATAACCAGTTGCGCGCCGGCTTCGGAAGTACTGACGTATGCCTGGAGTTTCCCAGGAGGCATTCCGGCAACGGCAAACACGGCAGTTCCGGGAGCAATAACCTATGGAATGCCTGGCGATTATACCATTTCATTGACCGTTTCAAACGAATGCGGGGCTTCGGTTACAGCCACGGAAACGTTTACGGTAAAGGTGGTGCCTGAGATCACCAGTCCGGCATTGGCTGAAACCATCTGTTCGGGTACGGCAACAGCGCCCGTGACGCTCACGGCGGATGTTCCGGGAACAACTTTTTCTTGGGCAGCTGTTGCGACTGCGGGAATTTCCGGGTTTCTGCCTTCGGGAACAACTGCTGTCATTCCGGCCCAGACGATCAGTACGACCAACAGCACTCCGGGTACGGTTACCTATACGATCACGCCAGCATTGGATGGATGTCCAGGAGCTGCTGTCAACTATGTAATTACCATAAACCCTGCTCCGGAGATTGCCGTGCAGCCCGTATCGGGTTCTATCTGTGAGGGCGGAGCATTGGCCGATTTATCGGTCACACTTGCAAATGTAGGAGGAGCGCCTTCCTACCAATGGTATTCCAATACGGTAGATTCGACTGCCGGAGCCACGCTGCTTGTGGGGGAGACCAATTCCACCTATACGCCTCCTTCTGGAACAGTTGGAACGACCTATTATTTTGTCGTCATCACTTTTGCCTCGGGCGGGGGGTGTGCAAGCATCACGTCTGAGATTGTGGCAATCGAGATCACGGAAGGAACCACCATCACGACCCAGCCTGCTCCGACCCAGGACTTGTGTGTGGGTGCTGCAATTGAAAACCCTTTGGAGGTGGCCTATTCAGGTGGGGCAGGAACACCTTCTTATCAGTGGTACAGCAATGCAACCAATTCTAACACGGGTGGAACCTTGATTCCAGGCGCTACAGATTCCGATTTTACGCCTCCTGTTTTCACTACCGCGGGAACATTCTATTATTATGCAGTTGTCACCTTGTCGGGAAGTGGTTGCGGACCGGCCACAAGTGACGTGGCAGCAATCATAGTGGTGGACGATCCCGTGATTGCCACCCAGCCTTTGGCCACCCAGGCCTTGTGCGAAGGAACAGCTGCAACGGATTTGACGGTAACGGTAACGGGCGGAATCGGTACTTATGCCTATCAATGGTTCAGCAATACCTCAAACAACACTACCAATGGAACGATAATTCCAGGTGCAAACAATACTTTATTTACCCCACCCACCACGACTCCTGGAACGGTTTATTATTATGTAGAAGTCACGCAGACGGGAATTGGATGCAAGGTTACTTCAGCAACGGCGGAAGTCATCGTAAATCCGGCCCCATCAATCACGGCACAGCCCCAATCAAGTACCATCTGCCTGGGAGACACGCCGGCTGTCCTATCGGTTTCGTATGCGAATGGTGTCGGAACGCCAACCTTCCAATGGTATTCCAATACCGTGAATGCAACAGCAGGAGCTGCGTTGATTCCGGGCGCAACCAACGCGACCTATTCGCCTCCATTCTCATCGGTTGGGACCACTTATTACTTTGTGATAGTCACCTTTCTGACAGGAGGCTGCACGGATGTCACTTCGGAGATTGCAACGGTGGCAATCAACCAGAATCCTGAAATCAGCAGTTCGACTGTGGTGATCTGCAGTGGCAATTCATTTGCAATTGTTCCGGACGAAACAAACGGAGATATAGTTCCAGCAGGGACAACCTACACGTGGCCGACTCCGGTTGTAAGTCCGGCAGGAACCATCACGGGAGCTTCTGCACAGGCTTCACCCCAGACGGGTATCAGCCAGACGCTTATCAATACCACCAATGCACCATCGACGGTTACGTATACCGTTACGCCCGTTTCAGGAAGTTGTACCGGCGCTGCTTTTACCATAACGGTAACGGTCAATCCATCTGTAAATGCAAATGTGACCGTCACAAACAGCACTTGTTTTGGAGCAGATGATGCTTCCATTCAAACCAATATCACGGGAGGAATCCCATTCCCGACAGGGGCTTCCTATCAAATTTCTTGGACAGGACCAAATGGCTTTGCATCATCGGCAACCACCATTTCAAATTTGGAGCCGGGTGTTTACAACCTATCGATTACGGATCAGGGCGGTTGCCCATTTTCGGATAGCTTCACGATTACGGAACCTGATGACATCATCATTGCAACCGACAGTGAAACGGACATCAACTGTTTTGGAACTGCCAACGGGGCAATCTCGATTTCGGTTATGGGCGGTACCGGCACTTATACCTACAATTGGACAAAAGATACGGCACCTTTTGCAACTACGGAAGACCTTTCAAATCTGGGTCCCGGAGTATATGAAGTTTCCGTTTCGGATGCCAACAATTGTGGTCCGAAAACAGCCACCTTTACCATAACCGAGCCGCCTGTCCTGACCTTGGCCCTTGCGAGCCAGACCAATGTCTTGTGTTTTGGGGCTTCGACAGGAGCCATTACGGTTACTGTTGCGGGAGGAACACCTGCTTATGGTTTTGCATGGACAGGACCAAATGGATACACAAGTGTCGATCAAAATCTGACGAATATTCCAGCAGGAACCTATGATTTGATCTTGACGGATGGTGCAGGCTGTATCCAGAATTTGACGGTCATTATAACACAGCCTGCAGAAATAATCATTACCGCCACCACGACCCAACTGATCTGTTATGGCGATAATGATGCTTCCATAACCGTTAGTGTTTCGGGAGGAAATGCACCATATCAGATCGGATGGAGCAATCTCGGAACCGGATTTTTCCAGGACAATCTTTCCGCAGGCGATTATACCATTACCATTACGGATGCTTCGAATTGCATGAAGATACTGACGGTAAACATTCCGGAAGCTCCAATTTTCGATATCACTCCGGTTGTTTCAAATATTTCGTGCTTCGGGGCAAATGACGGAAGCATCAACCTGAACCTTGTGGGGGGACTTGCCCCCGTTACTTTGGTTTGGAGTGATGGCGCTACTTCTGGAACAACAAGGAACAACCTGGGACCCGGAACGTATACAGTTACCATTACCGACAGCAAACCTTGCGTGATTACCGAAACCTTTACGATCATCGAACCCCAGTCCTTGGTACTTTCTGCCAACATCACAAATGCTTTTGATTGCGATGTTGCCAACAGCGGGGCCATAAATTTATTGGTTTCAGGAGGTACTGCACCTTTTACGTATAGTTGGTCGAATGGGGCCACCACTGAAGATCTGGTGGACATTACAGGTGGCACTTATCAGGTGACGGTTACGGATGCAAGGGGATGTTCCCAGACGGCTTCCTATAACGTCAACCGCCAGCCGCCGATAGTGATCACCGTAGCTACGCAGACCATTGCCGACTGTGACGCGCAGGACATCAGGCAGGTTTTTGAAGCACAGGTTACAGGTGGCGTTCCTCCGTATCAGCTCGATTGGTCGAGCGGAACGGTCAGTGGAGCCAATAATGAACTTATGGAAACCAATCAAAGCGGAACCGTAATCCTTGAGGTGACAGATAGTCTTGGCTGTACCTCGAATTATACGTTCAATGTCGACATTCCCACTATTGGAGCGACTTCGTTCACACAGGATTCCTTTTCGTTCAATGCTTTTGGAACGTATGCGATAAACGATCCGATCCAGTTTACCAATACTTCAACAGGAGACTACGAGTCATTGGTATGGAATTTTGGAGACGGAATCCTTTCCTCTGAAGAAAATCCAATCCATATTTATACAAGAGAAGGGAGCTATGTGGTAACGTTGACGGTGGTCTATCCATTTGGCTGCTCCTATGTGTACACGGTTACCCTTTTGATTGACAAAGGATATAGGCTGATCATGCCGACAGGATTTACACCAAATGGCGACACAATCAACGATATCTTTACCCCATTGTTTTTAGGAATGAAGAGTGTAGAGATGAGTATCTATGACACTTGGGGGGAGATGATTTATTATGAAAAAGGAGAAACCATCAGAGGCTGGGACGGACAGATAAAAGGGCATGATGCCGAAAACGGAAATTATTTCTTCAAGGTGATCGCGACTCCTTTTTTTGGAGGCGAGGAGAAACAGGACGGACCATTTACATTAATAAAATAAGCAATACAGATGAAACTAAAAGTCATATCTTTCTTCGTTATACTGTGTTTTGCTGTCAAAGTCAAGGCCCAGGATCCCATCTTTACGCAATATTTCATGGTTCCGGAGACAATGAATCCTGGTTTCACCGGTTTTCTGGAAACTACAACGGTTGGTGTCCTGCACCGGACGCAATGGCCGGATCTTAACTTCAGGGTAGATTCGGATTATGGCTTCATGAGCACCTGGAGGGAAGAAATGAACAGCGGGATAGGAGTGAGCGTCCTGAGCCATCGGGAGAAAAACACGAGCTATAATTTTACACAGGCAAACCTCAAATATGCCTACCGGGTGCAGATTTCCGACAGCTGGTTTTTTCGTCCGGCGATAGAAGTGGGCTTCGGGAACAAGAGCTTTGGTTTTCAGAACATCGTATTGGAGGATCAGATCAATATTGGAGCTGGAACCATAAATCCTGTAAGTATGGATCCCACTTTATTGAACAGCAAGGTCAACTTCTTTGATGTTTCCGCCGGAATGCTGATCAATAATGAAAACAGTTGGTTCGGGGCCTCCCTGAAGCATCTGAATCGCCCCAATATTTCGTTTACAGAAAACGGAAACCAGCCCTTGGACATGTTCTTTTCAGCCAATGCGGGCCACGAATTCAAGCTTGCGGATTACCTGGATGTCTTGGTTTTTCCCTACGAGACAAAAGTCCTGCTGACGGCAAATTACATGACCCAGGGCGAATTCAGCCGATTGGATATTGGCGGTGGTTTGATTTTTAATAGGTTGTTTTTTGGCGTTACGGCCTCGACACATCCCAAAAAGAATACTCCGAACAGCCATTTGGTGTCTTCTGTAAATGCTTATGGAGGATTGTATTGGGAGCATTTCAAGTTTGGCTATTCCTATGATTTCAATACGTCTTCCATCGGAAGGACGGGCGGTGTTTATGAAATTTCAATCCTGTACCAGTTTGATCTGGATGTGGATTGTTCGAGTTGTCCGGCTTATTATTAAGAGTTCGGGCAATTATTTTCGAGTAACCGATTTAATTCCTACTTTAGGAGTGTTTTTACAGCTTGATCCAACATTATGAACAGACGGCACTTTCTCAAGAATACAGGACAATTCAGTCTTGCATTATCACTACTAGGTCCAATGGCAGAATTCCTTACAGAAGATGATTTCAGGATTGATCCATCAGATCATTTCGCCCCTTTTTTTAAATTGTCGCTTGCGCAATGGTCGTTGCACAAGGCCATCAATGAAACCAAGACCTTGTCCAACTTGGATTTTTCCAAAAAGGCAAGAGAGCTCGGTTTTCAGGGTGTGGAATATGTAACGCAGCTTTATACTATTGATGCAGGCAATGAAAGGGCCAGCAGGAACAAGCTGGTCAGCGAACTGAAATTGCGCAGTAACGACAATGGCATCGCAAACGTGATGATAATGATCGATAACGAGGGAGAACTTGCCTCGACCAGTGAAGCGGAACGCAATGAAGCCGTACAGAAGCATGCAAGATGGATTGATGCGGCAGCGGAATTGGATTGTCCGACCGTCCGGGTGAACTTGTTTGGCCTGCAGGCCGAGAAGGATTTTAAGATATGGAAGGAAACTTCAGTTGCAGGTCTGGGCAAATTATGTGAATATGCGGCAGCAAGCAAGATCAATGTAGTGGTGGAGAACCACGGCGGACTTTCATCTGATGCCTCAAAACTCACCGAGGTGATAAAAGCCGTCAATATGGAAAACTGTGGCGTGCTTCCGGATTTTGGCAATTTTTGCGTAAAGAGGGAAAACGGGGAACGATGGGGATCGACCTGCATTGAAGAATACGACAAATACGTTGGCGTGAGCGAGCTGATACCTTTTGCAAAAGGTGTAAGTGCCAAGTCGTTTGATTTTGATGGCGAAGGAAATGAAACGACCATCGATTACTACAGGATGCTGCAGATTGTAAAGAATGCAGGCTACAAGGGTTTCATTGGCGTGGAATACGAAGGAAACAATCTTGGTGAAATTGAAGGCATCATGGCCACGAAGCAATTGCTGCTGAAAGTGGCGGCATCAATGTCGGGAAAATAAAATTATAAATAAAAAAAGAGCAACTTTCAAGTGGCTCTTTCTTTATAAGGAAACGATTATACGGTTCCGGGACCCGTATTGGTCCTTGGCTGATTTTTGGATGCGGGCTCATTCGAATGCATCTTGTACTTACGGTTTCCATGCTGTTCCTGGAAACGCCTTTCAGCTCTTTTTTCTTCCGTCACGTCATCTCCGGTAGCGGTCTTGTTGATTCCCGTAAGGTCTTCTCTAGTAATGACTTCTTTTTCCTTTTGCCCGGCCTGGACTTCCCGTCCATCCGTGCTTTTGTGATTTGTATTCATAATGGCAATTTTTTGTTAGACCTAAAATTACAAAATCGTAAAGGCAGATAAAACGTTTTTAGGGAAACATTAGGATAAGAAGGACGAAATTAGAAGTTAGAGGGAAGATCCGTTGTCCGTTCTGGCATTGCGGATGGAAATTAATCTTCTGTCGTATCCAGGAACAGGGATATGCAGGTACCCGTCTGTCCGTCGCTTTCCAGCTGGATGGTGCCTCCGTGCAATTCTATTATCTGCTTGGTAATGTACATCCCGAGACCCGTGGGTTGCTCCCCGGCAGTACCGGTTCTCCTTGCCTTCGTAAACCTGTCAAAAACCATATCCTGCATGTTTTTGGGTATTCCAATGCCATTATCCTTTATCACCAGCTCGAGCTTGTTGCCGGAGGCAGCGGTTGAAATGGATATCGAGGTCTTGCTGTGGCTGAATTTGATGCTGTTGGATACCAGGTTATGCAGGGCCCTTTCGAATTTGAAACGGTCAATCGAGATCATTTTTCCAAAATTCAGGTCTTTTACAAGGGAGATTTCCTTTTTTTTCAGTTCGTTGGAAAAATAGGAGAGGCACTGTTCAACAAGACGGTCAAGATCTTCCAATGTGCATTCCAGTGCTTCTTCCGCTACCTGTTCGGCAACGAGTATGTCCTCGATTATTTTCTGCGCAAAGTCACAACTCTGGTTCAGGTAATCCACCAGCTGCCGGTTTTCCACCAGCTTGAGGCTGTCCTGAAGCATGTTGCCTATCATCCTGATGGAGGCTATGGGATTTTTAAGGTCATGGGCAGCCGACTGTACTTTCAGCTTCTGCAGGTTGAGGTTGGAATGCAGGTGCTGCATGATATCATTCTGGGAAATAGTGCCCACAAATTCGTCCTGGTCGTATACCATCAGTACATTATGGCCGCTGTTTTCCATCAGGTCAAGGACGTCGGCAACCTTGTCTGTCTTGTTAACAATGGGCTTTTTGCTCAGGCAGTCTATTACAATGGGATACTGTCTGCGTGCAAGATCGGAAGCCGTGAGGATACCAATGGGCTGGTCTTCTTCCATGACTACAAGGCCCCTGTCCATGGAAGCGCTGCGCCTTGCGGAAACGACTCCCTCATAGGCATCCAATGTATCATAATCATACCTTACGAATGGCAGTATGCTCATAATTCAGAATCTTTTATGACTATGTTTTTTACCGAGATGTGTACCTTGAAGTCGACACTGATCAGCTCGCCCTGTGAAATAAAGGGAAAGACATTTTTTTCCAGGATCTGCACTACTTTCTCACCTGCTATCTTGGCAAGTATGCTTTTGTTTACAAAGACCGTTTCTATGTTTTCGTTATCGACATCGATCGTTTCAAAGCCATTCGGTACCAGTAGCTCGAATGATTTTGAAAGGCCGATTTTCCCCTGTATGGAGTTTTTTCCTAAAATCAGGATATCCTGGAAGGGAGGAAGCTTGATTTCTTCAAAGCTGAGATTGATCGTATAGGTCTTGTCCAATTCATTCATAATGTAGGTAATAAGTAAGGGGGGACAAATGTACAGTTAAATTTTATAAGGAGCAAAGGGAGCCAATAGGTTGTTATTGATGGTGCTTATCCCTTTCCTTTTTGTTTAGGACTCCTTTTTTGGAATCAACACTACCACCAGATAGTAATTTTAGGTGAATCTAAATTCCATTATAGTGCAAGACAAATAAACTCCCCAGTTTCCTGAGGAGTTTATGATGCTTTGCTGAGGAGTAACGCACATTATTAGGATTGTCCTTCACAGCTGTCTTTTGAAATTATACAGAAATTGCAGCAAGGTATAAGATACTACCACCTGTCGATATATATCCATCAATGCCAAGATAAGTTCATTCTAATAATATTTTACAACAGCCAAAACGAACTACTTTTTAACCAGTTTTTCTATCCTTCTGGATCCGTCTTCCGACTCGGCCATCACCGTATAAATTCCAGTTGCCAGGTGTTGGATGTCCAATTGGTTTTGTCCAGATCGCAGCACTTCCTGCCCCAGGCCATTATATAGGATAACGCTTGTCAATGGAGTCTCCGTTTTGAGGTATACGACCCTGTCAGCCGGATTTGGATAAAGTGCAAACTGGTTTTGTTTCCTATCGGATATGCCCAATTCGGACGCAACGGTGGATACTGCCAATACGGACAAGCGGATTTCATCTGCCCATTCGGCAAAGAGATCTCCTTCAAAATAAAATTCTATGCCCGTTACGGTCTTGGCGTGGTGCTCTTCGTCCAAGATTATAGGCAATTCATATAATCTGGGATTGGTTTCATTCCCTTCAAGGACATTGTTGGAGGTATTGACCCTGCCTATGCCCATTATGGCTGCATCTGTGCCATTGTACCAATCGCTGACCATCAGGTCTGCTGTCTGTGTGGTGGCATCACTGAAAAGGACGGTTGCTGAAAAGGAAAGCGATTGATTTCCTCCACCTGTAGCGCCCGCCAAAAGGTAAATCGTACTGATGTTCGCTGCCTCAAAAGACAGGCTGCCAGTGTTGGGAGCACCATTTCCGACATAAGAAGGTGTTAGAAAAAGCGCATTTTCGCTATCATAATCGGCAAGTTGGAAGACTACGCCAGCTGTATTTTCGCTGTTTATGGTGCCGTCCACAGGTAGTCCATAGGCAGGCATGTCACTTGAAGGATCGGCCTGGAAATCCAAAGACACCAATGCCCTTGTATTGGTCTCGTCAAAACCGATTGTGGTTGAAACCGAGGCATTGCCCTCGCCATTGGCTATGATGTCCTGATTGAATCCGGATGTGATGCTGGCCGGACTGGTTGTAACTTGCGCATGCATTCCAGAAGAAAGCACCAGCACGGCAATGCCGAGTCCCAAAATACGCTTGTTGATTTCATAAGGTAGTTTTTTTTTCATAAGGTGTTGGTTTATGGGTTAATTGATTTTGGTTTTTATCGTTTATAGGAGTTCCCTCTTTTTCTTTCAAGAACATGCCGGTCAGAAGATGATCCGATAGCTGTTGCATTTGAAGCATTGCATCTCCTGTTAGCTGTTCTTGCAAATAATAAAAAGCAGCCCCGCTATAAATCGACCGTGTAAAATTCTTCTTTTTAGGGAGGCGGGGGTGTTACTATTGTTCCAAAAGCTGTAACTATTGTTCCAATAGCGTATTTTTCAGGTATTCGGTAGGGGTGATGCCATACAATTCCCTGAAACTTCTGGTAAAGTAATTCGGACTGCTGAAGCCGGTCTTGTAAGCCACTTCTGCGATCGTGAGATTTTGTTTCAGGAGGGGGATTGCCCTGGCCAGTCGGTAGGCCCTTAACATCTCGCTCGTGGTCATGGCGGTAAGGCTTTTTATTTTCCGGTGCAGGCTTGTCCTGCTGACGTGAAGTGCAGCGGCAAGCTCTTCCACGCCAAAGGCATTATCGTCAATGTGCTCCTCGATGGTCTGATAGACCAGCAATAGGAATGGATCAACAGGGGATGCCTCTTCTCTTGTCCCGCCGCCTGGCAGGGAAGTCAGCTCACGGCGCATCGCTTCCCTCATGCGCTTTTGCTGGCTGAACCTGTTTTTTAGCCTGGCAAGTAGTTCATCCGTACTGAAGGGCTTGGCCATATAATCGTCGGCCCCATGAGAAAGGCCTTCCAGCTTGCTTTCCAGATCTCCCTTGGCGGTAAGGAGTATTACGGGAATATGGCTCGTGTTCCGATCTGTCTTTAGGGCATGGCATAATGCAAACCCATCCATTTCGGGCATCAATACGTCACTGATGATAAGGTCAGGCAGGAATTTTATAGCATTGGTCAGGGCTTCTCTACCATTAGGGCAGGTTATGACATCGTAATGCTTGTCCAGGACACTTGTTATGAAAGCGGCGAGTTCCTTGTGGTCTTCCACGACCAGGACCAGCAACCTGTCGTCATCAGGGAGGATGCCATCCTCTGTGATCTGGTTGGGTAATAGTGTTGCCTCCGTGGCACCGCCGCTTTCGAGTGGCAGAAAGACGACAAAAGCAGCTCCCGGGGAATCCTCCGGATGGGACAAGACCTCTATGGTGCCTCCTTGCAGTTCTATGACTTCTTTTACCAGGGAAAGTCCTATTCCGCTTCCGGGCCCAACTTTATTTTCCATGGCATCGGCACGATAGAATCGGTCAAAAATATAAGGAAGGTCTTCTTCTGCAATTCCTGGACCGTTATCGGATAGGTTGATGCGTACGCCTCCGTCCACAATTTCCAAGTGGATCGTGATACACCCTTTTCTTGGACTGAAGCGTATGGCATTGGACAAAAGATTGAAAAGTACGCTTTCCATCAGCTCAGGATCGAACCAATACTTTGCAGTATCAGGCAGATACAGTTCGATTGTGACTTCTTTTGATTGGGCTTCCTTGCTGAAGGCTTCCACGACGGCCCTGATCATATGGGCCAGATCACCCTCGTCCGGATGTGCAGACAAGGCCCCGGCTTCCAATTTTGAAAGATCAAGCAATTGGTTGGTCAGGTTCAGGAGGCTGACCGCATTTTTTTCAATCAGTTCAGCCAGGTTGATTTGAAAGGCATCCGACAAATTCTTTTTCAGCTCTCCCGCAGGGGCCAATATCAGTGTCAGGGGTGTCCTGAGTTCATGCGTGATGTTCGAAAAAAAGCGCGTCTTCATTCCATCAAGTGCCCTGAGCTGCAAGGCCTCTTTTTCCTTCAACACTATGGCAGCCTTCATAAGCCTTTGCCTGATCTTGAAATTGATAAAAGCGATTGTTGAGCAAGCAAACAGCAACAAGTACAGTATCCATGACCACCAGCTGTTCCACCAAGGTGACGCTATTGTAATGGGCAGGGACTTGATATGGCTGCTCCATTTCCCCGACGTGTTGGTCGCATTTACATCAAATACATAGTGGCCGGGCGGTATCTTGGTATACACGGCATCTCTTTTGTCTTGCACCAGTACCCATTTGCTGTCATAGCCCCTGAGGCGGTAGCGGTAACAGATATCCTTCGGGTGGTTGAATTGCAGCGCGGCGTAGCCGATCCGCAATGTATTTTCGTCATAATCCAGATCCAATCGGGTAGTGGCATTAGGGGGAGTACCAAGAAGGCCATCTCGAACGTCGGTATTGTTGACATGGATATCGGTTATTTGCGTAGGGGGATTGAAATCATCTTTTTGTATTTCAAGCGGGTTGAATACCACATAGCCCTTTATGCCCCCAAAAGCAAGTTTGTCACCGGGCAGGACCATTTGATGAAAACGGTTGAATTCATTGTCTGGAAGTCCGTGCGAAACGGTAAAGGTCTTGTGTACATGCGACACCGGATCAAAACAAACCAGACCTTTATTGGTGCCCAGCCATAGATTGCCTTGCTTGTCAGGCAGCAGGGAATAGATGACATTGTCGGGCAGCTTGTTTCTTTTGACAGAAAACAGTGTGCTTTTTAAAGTGTTCTTGTTGAAGCAGACAAGTCCTTGCGTGCTGCCGATCCAAAAAAGCTCTTTTTTCCTGGGGTCGGCCACGATTCCGTAGAGGCACTTTGGAAGAAGGAGGCCTTCCTTGTCCTTCCCGACATGCTGTAGTGTCTTTTTTTTCCTGCTGATGTAAAACAAGCCGTCGTATTCCGTTGTGATCCAGATCCTGTCATGGTCAAGAAGGAGGCCATTGGGCTTCGCCTTCGTGAATTTTTTCCATACCTTGCCTTCAACGAGGTCGACAGTTTTCCATTCCTGGTCATAAACATAAAGGTTGCCTGCATCATCCACAACGAGTGGCTTCCCATCATTGCCTATGGCCAATCCTTTAATCGGAACTGCTTTTTTATTGGCAGTGGCAGGCAGCGGAATTTGCCGTACTGTTTTTGATCTTGCATCATGACAGTACACCATTCGGTTCAAGGCAATCCAGGTATTTTGATGATCGCGCAATGATCGCAGGTAATACGATTGGGGCAGCACGCCCAGGTATCTGGCATCACTGGCAGGAAGTAAATTTGCAGGAAAGCCCAGCTCACGCGTAAGCACATCGGTTGCAAAGTCCTTTTTATAGGCATGGGATTTGAAATTTGTAGAAAGGTCTATCTGGGTAATCCCGTTTGTGTTTCCTCCGGTCCATACCATGCCGGAACGGTCTACGAGGAAAGCTTGTATGCCTGTCAGGGCATTAATGCCGCCTTTGGTATGGTTCACAATTCCAACAGTGTCGTCAAAGCTGTAGAGGCTGTTCCCGTGCACGAAATATTCTTTCCCGTCCGGTCCGACGTTGATCCATTTCACGCTGTAGTGCTCGGTAGAAGGCAACTTTATAGTTCTATACTTTCGGCTGGCAGTATTGAAGATAAAGAGATGCTTGCGATCGGTCCACATCAATTCGCCATTCGCTCGCTCGTGGACATCGGGAACATCATCTCCAAAATCAAGATGGTCATTAAAATATTGCTTGCTGGAAAGGGGGTAGTGCAGGAACTGGTCTTTGTCTGAAACAAGAACACTCAGCCCTTTCTGTCTGAGGATCCATACCTTTTTTCTTGAATCGACAAGCAGGCTTCTGATCGTATCTCCCGAAAAGGCATAGGTCTTTTTTTCCCTTATGCCACTTCTCTTGCTGTAGGTGAAACTATTTACCAGATCCCTTCTTGATAAATGCCAGACCTTGTCGTGCGCTCCGATCTTCCAACCGCGGCGTATGATACTTATGGGTTCCTGTTGCAGCCGCTTCTGGGTTATGACGTGGGTTATTTTTTCGGAATCTATGTCCAATAGATCGATTTCTCCTGTTTCAAACTTGAGCCAGAGCGTATTTCCTGGTCCCATCTGGAGATCCGTAATGGCATTGGACGACAACGAACCTGGATTGGAAAAGTCTTGTTGGAAGATCTTGAAATTATGTCCATCGAATCGCGCAAGGCCATTTAATGTCCCAATCCATATAAAACCGTCCCTGTCCTGGACAAGACCTGATACGAAGGACTGGGGCAACCCTTCGTTTCCAGATAATTGCCTGATATTTTGTCCTTGCAGGAAAGAAGAGAAAAGTAAAAAGGAGAGGAGCAGGAAGGGTAATTTCATTGCATAGTTTAATCATTATGTTACTGAAACTTAAAAAAGGCAGTACTTTATAAGCATTCCAAAATTAGACATCTGCTGCAAGAATTCCATACTTTTTTATGAAAAATACAATCAGAAACATAAAAGATTCCTTATATCGAATGCATAATAGATATTCCTGTATCAAAGTACTTCATCAAGTCCAGAATGGGCTGATGTAACTTTGCGGGAGTATGTTCAATTTGGATGATCATCAAATCAGGTAGTATTTTCCTTGATATCTTGACTGCTCATCAGGCCACTTTTTTTCAGGACGAGACAAGAACAAAAAATCCCTTCGGTCAGGAAGGGATTTTTTCAATGCTGTATGTTGTAGTATTAAAAGGCAGCGCTTACAATTGCTGCAAAATCTTCTGCTTTCAAGGCTGCACCACCGATCAGTCCACCGTCGACATCTGGTTTGGAGAAAATCTCTCTTGCATTGTCCGGCTTCACGCTTCCACCGTAAAGGATGGCAACATTTTCAGAAACAGATCTTCCAAATTTGGTATCAATGGTGTTTCGGATGAATTCGTGCATTTCCTGTGCTTGTTCAGGACTTGCCGTTTCTCCGGTTCCAATGGCCCATACCGGCTCATAGGCCAGGATGATGTTGGCCCAATCTTTTTCCTGCAGGTGGAACAGGCTGTCTTTCAATTGGTTCTCGACCACGTTGAAATGATTTTCAGATTGCCTGTCTTTCAACTCTTCGCCGAAGCAGAAGATCACGATCAATTCGTGCTTCAGGGCCGTATCAACTTTGGATTTGAGCAGGGAATTGTTTTCGTGGAAATAAGCACGACGTTCAGAATGCCCAAGAATGACAGTACTCACGCCGACACTTTTCAGCATGTCTGCCGAGATTTCGCCTGTAAAGGCGCCACCTTCTGCCTGGTGCATGTTTTGTGCCGCAACGTTGATGTTTGTAAATTCCAGATGCTCGACTGCTGAAGCCAGATTCACGAATGTTGGTGCAACGATAACGTGAACCGGAGCATCCGATGGCAATTTGTCAATCAGTTCATTCAATAAATCCTCGGTTTCTTCTGCATTCTTGTGCATTTTCCAGTTTCCTGCAACAATCTTTTGTCTCATTATTTTTTGTTTTTTTGTTTTTTCAATTTTTTCAGGGTCTCGGCAATCTTTGCATCATCTGCCTCGATGGCCTTGTACAAGGCGATGTTTCCTTTTGCATCCACTACCATGTACCTCGGGATCCAATCCAGGTCGATTGATTTTCCAAAGACACCTTTCATTCCGTCCTTTGCCATGTAATGCTCGCCAACAATCAGGTGTTTCTCGGCACCAACGATCCAGTTTTCCCAAGTCTTGTCCATTGAGATGAACAGGAAGACTACATCCGGGTTTTCTTTCTGCAATGCTTTTACTTTTGGCAATCCCTTGATGCAATCGGAACACCAGGAAGCCCAGACGTCAATGACAATCGTCTTGCCTTTGTATTTCTCTAGGATTTTTTCAAAGGTTATATCAGTCTTGTCTGTTGCATACATGACATTGTCCAGTGCCTCTCTGTCGAAGCTGGTTTTTTGAGCCTGGATACAGGAAAGGGTTGAGAAGACAACCATGAGGGAGAAGAATATTTTTTTCATTGTTTTAAAATTAAGTATTGAACAAATATACTGTTTTGTTTTTAGTATTGGATTCTTGATGGCTTTTGATCCGATGGAAAATGCTATAGCTTCAAATCTGAAATATCATTATAATGCAATTTCTGCGTAATGGTTCCGCTGTTCAGCACCACGATGCTCGGGTTGGCCCTTTCGATGGTCTTCAAGGTCGTGCCATCACAGAAATAGAAATCAAAAGTCAGGTTGTTTTCCTTTTTGGCCTTTTGGATATCGGCTTCGTCCGATGCAGTCATTCCAATTACCTTGTAGCCTTTTGCCTTGGCCTCCTGGTGCAATTTTTCCAACTGCTGCAGGCCTTGCTTGCTTGCACCGGCCAGATCATAAGTGACAAACAATAGTAATTTTGGCTCGACAAGCAATTCTTCCTTGTAATCGGATCCGTTCAATTCCATTGTGAAATCGTGGATCGGCGGGATGTAGCCTTGCGTGATGACCTTGTCTTTTCGGTCCACAAAAACGGCTCCTTCGGGAAGATTTCCGAGTTCTTTTTCTCCAAATTCCTTGTCGACGCCATTGACCTTGTAGATGAAGACCATTTCAACAACAGCCCTTTCTGCACCTTCAGGAAACTCCATTCCCTTCTGGATGTTGGTTCCGACCTTGTAGGCACGGAAATCTTTAAGTGGCAGGTGGTTCAGTACCCAGTAGCCCATAAAGCAGGACAGGAGCAAGCTGATGATCACGACAGCGTTCGTCACTTTTTTAGAGAACAATGGTCGGATCAATTTCTGATTGATGAACAGTATTACGATGAAGAACAACAGGACAACATCTTTTGTGAACGATTCCCAAGGCGTCAGTTTCAAGGCATCTCCAAAACATCCGCAATCGGTAACCTTGTTGAAATAGGCGGAGTAGAAGGTAAGGAAAGTGAAAAACACGATCATCAATAGAAGGCTCCATACCGTAAATTTGGTCTTGAAACCTACCAGCAGCATTACGCCCAGTACGGCTTCAAAAATTACAATGAACACGGCAATTGCCAATGCATAAGGAACTAGGAAAGGAAGATTCAGGACTCCCTCGCTGAAATATTCCTCCAGTTTAAAGGAGAAACCAACTGGGTCGTTCAGTTTGATCAATCCGGATAGGATGAATAATAATCCGACGAAGATTCTTGAAAATTGGGTAAGTATGTTTTTCATGTTATGTTTGATTAAATTCTAATTTTTTAAAAATATAAATTCCAAAATGCAATTTCTAAATGACAAATAAATTCCAAAAAACAATATTTGAAATTCCAAACTTTTGCAGATCGCCAGCATTGGATTGGTCTTTGGCTATTGCAATTTGTTTTTTGTATTGCTATTTGTTATTTGGTGCTTGTATTTTGGCATTTGCTTTTGTTTACAAAAGCTCAAGCTGATTTCTCCAAGATTGCTGAAAATATCTTCTTGAGTTCATCCGATTCCTTGGCAAGCTTTTCAAGCTCATTTTCAAATTCCGGATTTGTACTTTTCAGTAAAGAAAACCAGTATTTGCTTTCCTTGGCTTCCTTCCTTGAAATTTTTATTCTAAAGCAAAAGTCTTTCTTGCTGAAAGCTTCATTGGCTTCAATATAATTGGCTCCAACGGAACCTGATGATCGTATGACTTGCTTGCCATCTTCAAAATTGATAATTGTTTTCGGCATTTTTTTAGCAGTAACCTTGTTTGCTTTGCAAATTCAAAAGTCCGCTGTTCTAGATCGTATACTTTCTGGCTCATAGGAATTGGTTTTTGGTTTATAATATTTGAATTTTTGATTTTGGCATTTATTTGTCATTTGGCACTTGCATTTTGGTATTTATGTTTTTGGTGCTTATATTTTGTTATTTGTATTTTGGTACTTGCATTTTGTCATTTGGCACTTGCATTTTGTCATTTGGCACTTGTATTTTAGTATTTGATAATGCTTTTACAAAAGTAAAATACATTATTCCAGCATTTGTTAATGAGATGTTATTTGTGAAAATCCATCAGGATCAAGGCAAAAACGGCATAGTTGAACATATCCTGATAGTTCGCATCAATTCCTTCGGATACAAGCGTTTTACCTTTGTTGTCCTCGATCTGCTTTACGCGGAGCAATTTTTGCAGGATCAGGTCCGTCAGCGAGCTTACCCTCATTTCACGCCAGGCTTCCCCATAGTCGTGGTTTTTGGCTTCCATTAAATCCTTCGTAAGTTTTACTTTTGCGTCGTATAATGCCGTTGCTTTTTCAACATCCAGATCGGGCTGGTCGGCAACACCAAGATCCAATTGGATCAGGGCCATGATCGAATAATTGATGATTCCGATGAATTCTCCGGTTTCATCCTCATCCACCTTGCGGACGTCATTTTCCTGCAAGCTTCTGATTCTTTGTGCTTTTATAAAGATCTGGTCGGTTAAGGATGGAAGTCTCAAAATACGCCAGGCACTGCCGTAATCGGTCATCTTGTTGATAAAAAGTGTTCGGCAGATGCCTACAATAGTATCAAATTCTTGAGAAGTATTGCTCATTATTGGTTTATATTTGTAGAAATTTTTCCAAAAATAAGGAATAATTTTTCTAAAATTAAACCATTAAGAAATTAAGTCGCATTAAGCCTCAATAAACATAAAATCTTGATGGTTTAAAATTTAATCTTAATTATGACAATTAATTGCAAAGGACAACTTATCGATTTATCAACTCCCAAGGTGATGGGGATTTTGAATGTCACGCCTGATTCTTTTTATGATGGAGGGAAGAATGACAATGAACAGGTTATAATCGATAAGGTTCAGAAAATGCTGAATGATGGGGCAACTTTTATCGATATTGGAGCCTATTCTTCAAAACCAAATGCGGAGTTTGTTTCGGAGGAAGAAGAACTGCATAGGATACTTCCGATTGTGAGGTTATTGGTAAAAGTTTTTCCTGCGATTGTTATTTCCATTGATACGTTCAGAAGCAAGGTTGCCAAAGCCACGATTGAAGCCGGAGCTTCGATAATCAACGATATTTCGGCTGGAGGATTGGATGAAGACATTCTGCAAACAATTGCCGATTTGAAAGTTCCGTATATCATGATGCACATGAAGGGAACCCCAAAAACGATGCAATCACTTACAGAATATCAAGACATCATAAAGGAAATGCTGTTTTATTTTTCTGAAAAGGTAAGCAAGGCCAGAAGCCTGGGAATTTCTGACCTGGTCATCGACCCGGGATTTGGCTTTGCAAAGACATTGGAACAGAATTTTGAAGTAATGGGCAAGCTGGAATTGTTCCAGATGCTGGAATTGCCTTTGCTTTCGGGTATTTCAAGAAAATCAATGATCTATAAGACACTGGAAACCACACCGCAGGCCTCTTTGAACGGAACAACAGTTTTAAATACAATTTCGTTGATGAAAGGAGCTACTATTCTAAGAGTGCACGATGTGAAAGAAGCGGTTGAAGCAGTGAAGTTGTATGAAAGGATTAAAAGATTGAAGGATTAAAACATTGCAAAGATCAAAAGCTGGTGTCTGTTATTATGAATTACAAATTACAAAAAACAAGCACCAAAACACAAATACCAAAACACAAATACCAAAACACAAATTACAAGCACCAAATAACAAATCTAGCTTCTTCCATCTCCCATCTTCCCGCTTCAATCTCCCACCTTCTAAACTCTACCTTCTAAATTCCACCTTCCCCTACTGATGATGATAAGGCTCATTCCGTAAAATCGTAAACCCCCTGTACAATTGCTCGATAAAGAACAAACGGACCATCTGGTGCGAGAACGTCATCAGCGAAAGCGAGATCTTGCCCTGCGCTTTGCTGTAGACCGTTTCTGAAAAGCCGTAAGGACCACCGATTACAAACACGAGGGTCTTGATGCCGGAATTCATCTTCTTCTGCAATTCTTCTGAAAAGCCCACGCTCGAAAAGTTCTTGCCGTTTTCATCCAGCAGGATCAATTGGTCGGTTGGCGCGAGTTTGGACAGGATCAATTCGCCTTCCTTTTCCTTTTGCTGGCTTTCGGACAGATTCTTTACGTTCTTGATATCGGGAATGATTTCCAGGTCGAACTTGATGTAGAACGACAGGCGTTTCTGGTAGTCGTCTATCAAGGCCTGTAGCGCTTTATTGTCCGTTTTGCCGATTGCAATAAGTTTGATGTTCATTTTGGAGGTGCAAAGGATTTGAGGTGCAAAGGTGCAAAGATTTTTAAACTTTTGAAAAATAATAAGCGAGCAATGGGCAATATCTTTGCCTTGCGGCTTCGCGCCTTTGCGGGAAAACCATAACTTTGCAATCAAAATCCCAGCAATGCCCATCTTAAAAGACCAGACAGGTACCACTTTCGAATTTACCGGATCCCCGAAAAGGATAATTTCCCTCGTTCCCTCGCAAACCGAGCTGTTGCACGATCTTGGCCTGGAAGAACGAATCGTGGGCATCACGAAATTCTGCGTGCATCCGTACCACCTGAAGTCGACCAAGAAGATCGTGGGCGGCACCAAGAAAGTGCACTACGAAAAGATAAGGCTGCTGCAGCCCGATATCATCATTGCCAACAAGGAGGAAAATACGCAAGAGATGGTGGAGGAGCTGCGCAAGATCTGCCCGGTCTGGGTAACCGACATCATTACGATAGACGATGTTTTCCAGATGATCGCCGATTTCGGGAAGATCTTCAATTGCCGTACGGAATCTCAGAAATGGAGCGACAAGATTCAGTTTGCCCTGAAGGATTTCAAGCAGTTCATACAGGACAGACCGGCCCAGAAGGTGGCTTACTTCATCTGGAAGAATCCCCACATGGTGGCAGGTTCGGATAACTTCATCAACGAGATGCTGAAGCTGAACAACTTCACGAACATATACGACAATCCTGAAAAGTTTCCAGGCCGTTATCCGGAAATAATCATCCAGAAGATGAAGATACAGGGCGATCCGGAGATTGTATTCTTATCCTCGGAACCCTATCCGTTCAAGGAGGAAGATGCTTTTGAGATTGGAAGGTTCACGCATCACGCCAAGACGGTATTTGTAGATGGTGAAATGTTTTCTTGGTACGGAAGCCGACTGGCAAAGGCTTTTGGCTACTTCAAGAAGATACACGAACGATTATAGTGCGCACTCTTCCAATACCAATGCTTCTTTTTTGGCTGTAGTTGCTTGCTGGCCAGGGGTATTTTCTGCTGTAGTTTTTGCTGCTAATACTTTAAATTCTTTCTGAATTTTTTCAATTTCATTCTTCTCTATCAATAATCCGCTCATGGTGTAAAATTTTATGAATGCAAATTTAGAGGATGAAAAGGTTATATTATCATTAAGATATGTTAACTTTTATAAGATTTCGGCCAAATATGTTAAGATTGCAATGTAAAAAATCCGGAACTTTCGCCCCGGATTTCTAAACTCTAACTAACCAAACCAAATTTGTATTTTATTACCTTGCAAATATCCGACATTTTTTGCAACTGAATGTTAAGGCTATGTTATTTCTATCTAGTTGATTTCTAAAAAACTAACGATTTTAATTCTGTTATTTTTTGTCCTGTATGGCAAACACCTTTTTCAACAGGTCGGAGGTTCTTGCACTCAGATTGGTACGGATGTCCTTCTCTTCAACGGCCACCATTTTGAAAACACCTTCCAGTGCCTTGTCGGTAACATAATCGTTCAGATCCGGATTGACGTCGGTGGTCAGCGGAATCGCATTGTATTTTGTAATGATGTTGGCCCAGACCTTGTCGGCACCCACTTTTCCCAGTGAATTCTTCACCACGGGATTGAATTTAGAATACAAGGCAGTGGTCGTGGAACCCTGCAGATACGTCGTGGCTGAATTGTCGCTTCCCATCAGGATGTTTTTCGCATCGGTAAAGGTCATGTTCTTCACGGCGCTTACAAAGATAGGCGTTGCTTCCTTGACTGCATCTTCAGCGGCACGGTTCAATACTTTCAACCCTTCGTCGGCAAGGCTGCTCAAGCCGATTCCCCTCAGTGCCTTGTCAACTTTTTGCAATTCGGCAGGCAGCAGGATCTTCACGGCCTGGTTCTTGTAAAAACCGTCGGTGGCTGTCAATTTCGAGACCTGTTTGGTAATTCCGTTGTTCAAGGCTTCCTTCAGGCCTGCTGCAATATCAGCATTCCCAAGCGTTCCCAGCTGTGGATACTGATTTGCCATCTGCTGCAATTCGGCACATCCGGATAGGGCGAATACCAAGGTAATAAGGATCATTTTTTTCATAGCATTTCATTTTTTTATTTTACAAAGCAAGCACTTTTTTCAATACATCCGAAGTTCCTTGCTTTAATTTTCCAATCATTGGTTGAAATCTTGAATAGGAAAGGTATCTGTTACTTTTCTTAACGTACTAGTAAATAGATAAATATCCCGATTGCTTTAAAATTAAGTTATATTTGCTTGCTTTTTTAATTATCATAAAAAATACAAGATGCATAAAAATACGCTTTTGGTTTTTATTGTACTGGTTTTTACTGCGGGATATTCCCAGGTGGGATGGGAAAAAAACACCATCATCCACAATTACGGCAAGATAGCACCGATTTCAGTGACGGTTGGCGATATCAATAACGATGGTTTCCCTGATATCGTTTCCGGGTCATCGTCAGGAATGAGCTGGTTCAGGAACAAGGACGGCCAGGGCAATTTCAACAATTCGATTCCGGTTGATGTTTATGCTTCTTCAGTCCTGGACGTAACCGTTGCAGATGTTGACGGGGATGGATTCAACGACATCATCTACACCAAGGACAGCGGCAACAATCGTTCGATCTGTTGGATGAGGAATACGGACGGTACGGGAGAATTTTCTACGGCGATAGTTTTGGCCACGACTGTTTACTATACAAGGATACAGGCAATTGACATGGACAACGACGGTGATGCTGATATCGTATACAACACTACAAACAATCTGGTTGCCCTGAAAAATAATGGCAGCGGAACCTTTGCTTCACAGAACATTGCGGCTACGGTTGATGCTTTTTACCTCACGGATGTTGATGGTGACAATCTCGCTGATTTGATTTTTAAAAATGGCTACGACCTGGCCTATTACCAGCAAAATCCGGATGGGACATTTTCCTTCAAGGAAATAATGGATGGATTTGCACTCAATAGTTTTATAAGGAGTGCGGATATTGATGGTGATGGGGATACTGATATCGTGACCCTGTTTCAAAATGGACTCGACAGGAGGATAAAGTGGTACAAGAACAACAATGATGTATTTGCCAACAACGCAACGCTCGTAACCTTGCCGTCCGATAGTGGTTCCTCCAATCAGGACGTCTCAAGTTTTGTAATGGAGGATCTCGATGGCGACGGATTAAAAGATATTGTCATGCAGCATTCCTTTCTCAATAAGATCACCTGGTACAAGAATCTGGGAAATAGCACGTTTGGGACGGAAAAGGTCATCTCCAGCAGCATTATAAACAACAGGGGTATTGCTGTTGCCGACATCAATGGAGACGGCAAGAAGGATGTTGCCACTGTGGGAGCCACTAATTACGACATAGTCTGGCTGGACAATGTGAATGGCATCGGGAATTCCTTTGTTCCGCACCAGCTTTCGCAGTATATTATTTCCCCTACACAGAATGATACGGGCGATATTGATGGCGATGGCTTTAAGGATGTCCTGCTTACCTCGACCAACGACAACAAGCTTTCCTGGTACAGGAATACGGATGGGGAGGGCGATTTTTCCGAAAGCCAGAAAATCATTTCAAGTACGCTTCCTTATGCCCGGAATGGGGTGCTGGTTGATTTGAACAACGATGGGAAGAAGGATGTCCTGGCGAGTTCAAATCCTTATGAAGCAGGAAGCGTGCATAAATTGGTCAGATTCATGAGCCAGGGTGCTGGAAATTTTTCAGTAGAACAGGTCATTTATTCTTCCACGGAAGTGTTTGGCAGGATCCTGCCGGTTGATGTGGACAACGATGGCGATATGGACATTGTCTGTACCTTTTTAAATGATGTTACAAAGGTGTTCAAGAACAACGGCAACGGGACATTTGCAGCCCCGGTATCCTTTTCGCAAGGTTCGGGCTATTTCCTGCCGGTGGATATTGACAATGATGGCGATCTGGATTTGCTGGTGGCCAATGCCACAAGCTTCTTCTGGTTGGAAAATACAAACGGATTGGGCGATTATTCGGTAAAGCATCCGATAAGTACGCCTTTGGGAGTGCCAAGGAAATTTGTCATTGGCGACATCAACAACGACGGGTTGAGAGAGGTGGTCTATATTGATGGCAATCTCGGCAGGATGACCATAAACAACGACGGAACTTTTACCAGTCAGACGATGATAGCCTCGTTGGGAAATTCAAATGTCATCGAGATGGCTGATTTTGACAATGATGGCGATCTGGACATCGTTTGCAGTGCCGGCGTGAACAACAACTGGCCCGGATTCAGCACGGCCCGATTCCGCTGGTATGAAAATATGGGAAATGCCGTATTCGGACCTCCGATAGAAATTTATTTCGACCATATAAACGACATTCCGTACTATGATGGTTTCTCAAGCCTTTCCGTGGATGATTTGAATGCGGATGGAAAAACGGACATCGTGTTTACCATTTCGTATTATACCGAATTGATGTGGTTCAAGAACAAGGGAACCAGCAAGAACCAGATAAAAGGAAAGGTCAGGCTGGATGCAGCCGATAACGGATGTGCTTCAGGGAGCATCCCTGCCCGGCAAATCTTGATGACGACATCAAGCGGTGACAATTCGTTTTCAACGTTTACACAGCCTGACGGAAGTTATACGTTCAAGCTGGAGGCAGGAGACTATGAGACAGTGGTTACGACACCAACTCCCTATTATCCTCCGACGCCAGCGTCGATTGCAAATGAATTTGCAGGAGTCAATAATGAACTGGTAGCCGATTTCTGCCTTGAACCGACGCAGCTGTTCGACGATATGGAAATCAGTTTTTATCCCGTGAACGATGCCCGGCCTGGGTTTGCGGCCCGGTATGTAATGGTTGCAAAGAACAAGGGAACCAATCCTGTGAGCACGAGCGTTGCCTTTACTTACAACAATGCAAAAATCCAGTTCACAAGTACGGATCAGGCAGTTGCCTCCCAGACGGTAAATTCCTTGACTTTCGCGATAACCAATTTGCAGCCTTTCGAGGTATTCCAGGCCGATTTGAATTTTCAAGTGAATACGATACCGGCCACGACCATTGGAGATGTCATAGCATTCACGGTTGTGAACGAACTGGAGGATGATTTGACACCAGAAAACAATACTTTTTCCTACGAACAGACCATTGTAGGAGCCTATGACCCCAACGACATATTGGTACTGGAAGGCGAGAAGGTAGATATCGAGGACAGTGGCGACTACCTGCACTACATCATCCGATTTCAAAACACGGGGAACTATCATGCGGAACGCGTGGTGATCACTACCGTCCTTGATGAGAAACTGGATTGGGAAACCATGGAATTGGAAGCATACAGCCATTCCAATCGTACGGAAATCCTGGACGGGAATGCCGTGAATTTTATCTTTGATGCCATTTACCTTCCGGCAGTGACCACAGACGAACAAGGATCAAATGGATATATTGCTTTCAAGGTAAAGCCAAAACCTTCTGTTGTTGCAGGGGATATGGTCCAGGGGATGGCCGCCATTTATTTCGACCATAATCCGGCAATCATCACCAACCAGGTGGCTACGGAGTTTGTGGAATTTTTAGGTGTTCCAGGACAAGAAAACAAGGCCATGGCCGTTTATCCCAATCCGGTAAGCAACTTATTGCATCTGGTGAATGTCGAGGAAAACTATACGGCTGAACTGTATAATGCAGTAGGCCAGCTCGTCCTGACGGCCTCTGGCGTTCCGGCAATAGACTTTTCAGGAATGCCTGTTGGCGTATACCTGCTGAAGATTGCAACCCCTTCCGGCAGGAGCGAGGTAAGGAAAATAATAAAGAAATAGAAGCAGGAAGCAGCCTTGAAAGAATTGGTTTGCCTTACTTTTTATCCTGTAGGGCAAACACTTTTTTCAATACATCTGAGGTTCTTGAATTCAGATTCGTTCGGATGTCCTTCTCTTCTACGGCAATCATCGTGAAGACGCCTTCCATTGCCTTGTTGGTCACATAATCATTGATATCAGGATTGACCTTTGAAACAAGCGGGATGGTGTTGTACTTTTCTATGATCTTGGACCACACGACGTCGGCACCAACTTTCCCGATCGATTCTTTTACAACAGGATTGAATTTTGAGTACAGGGCCGTAGACGTGGAACTTTCAAGATAGGTTGTTGCGGCATTGTCATTGCCCATCAGGATATTTTTCGCATCCTTGATGCTCATGTTCTTTATGGCCGAGACAAATATCGGGGTCGCTTCCTTCACGGCAACCTCCGCAGCACGGTTCAACGATTTTATACCTTCATCCGCCAGGCTGGACATTCCCATCTTGCGCAACGTCTTGTCCACTTTTTGCAGTTCTTCGGGCATCAGGATCTTTACGGCTTCATTCTTGTAGAAACCATCGGTGGCGGTCAATTTCGAAACTTGTTCGGTTATGCCCTTGTTCAGGGCTTCTTTCAATCCCGCACTGATATCAACATTGCTGTTGCTTCCAGTCACGGTAGAAACTTTATCTTTTGCTTTGTCGAGTAGGCCCTTCAATTGTCCGAAGCTGAAGACAGGAACCAGGAGTGCGAGGAGAATCATTTTTTTCATAAGATGGTATTTTTTCCAAAGTTAAACAAATAGCATACCGTTTTTAAATAGTTTTAGACTATTGAAATATAAAAACAATCGATTTTTATTATGGTTTTTATTTTTGTAAATTTGAAAAACTAAACTTAAAAAGCACGCTTATGTCAAATCACAACAAACTTACAACTGCTTCGGGAAAACCTTATGCAGAAAATGAGAACAGTCAATCCGTAGGTGCCAGGGGGCCATTATTGCTGGAGGATTTCATCCTGCACGAAAAGATGGCGCATTTCAACAGGGAGAGGATTCCTGAGAGGGTGGTGCATGCGAAAGGATCTGCCGCGTTCGGAACATTTACCGTTACCCATGATATTACAAGATACACGAAGGCAAAGATATTTTCCCATATCGGCAAGGAAACCAAGATGCTGCTGCGTTTTTCAACGGTTGGAGGCGAAAGGGGATCGGCTGATACGGAAAGGGATCCGAGAGGCTTTGCCTTGAAATTTTACACGGAAGATGGAAATTGGGACCTGGTGGGAAACAATACACCCGTTTTCTTTGTAAAGGATCCGAAGAAATTTGGAGATTTCATCCATACGCAGAAGCGTGATCCTTATACCAATATGAAATCGCCAACGATGATGTGGGATTTCTGGTCCTTGAATCCGGAAAGCCTGCACCAGGTCCTGATATTGATGTCGGACAGGGGAACGCCTTATGGCTACAGGCACATGCACGGTTTCAGTTCGCATACCTTTTCATTTGTCAACAAGGAAAACGAACGTTTCTATGTGAAATTCCATTTCATTACCCAGCAGGGCATCAAGAATTTTACCGATGCGGAAGCGGCTGAAATGAAATCCAAGGATATGGATTTTGCCCAGAGGGATCTGGTGGAAAACATCGACAAGGGCAATTTCCCCAAATGGGACATGAAGATCCAGGTGATGACGGAAGCGGAATCCAGGACCTACCACATCAATCCGTTTGATCTGACAAAGGTCTGGCCCCACGGGGATTACCCTTTGATTGATGTCGGGGTGATTGAATTGAACAGGAATCCTGACAACTACTTCCAGGATGTGGAACAGGCAGCCTTTGCCCCGGCCCACGTTGTGGATGGAATCGGTTTCTCCCCGGACAAGATGCTGCAGGGAAGGATCTTGTCGTATCCTGATGCACAACGCTACCGCCTGGGCGCAAATTACGAGCAGATTCCGGTAAACCGCTGTCCTTTTGCAACGAATAATTACCAGCGTGACGGACAGATGCGGGTGGATGGAAACGGGGGAAGTGCTCCAAATTACTTTCCGAATAGTTTTGACAACATAGTGGTCGATGAAGCCTACAAGGAACCAGGCTTGCAGTTGGACAGCAATGTTGCCGGTTGGTTCGATCGTAATGCCGAAGGGGAGAACGATCATTATACCCAGCCGGGAAACCTGTACCGCTTGCTGGTTCCGGAACAGCAGCAGAACCTTGTGAACAATATCGTGGGGGCAATGTCGGGAATCGAAGGGCCAAGGAAAGACGAGATCATCAACCGCCAATTGTGCCATTGGTTCCGAGCCGATCCTCGACTCGGAATGGGAATTGCCCAAGGTTTGGGGGTTTCTATTGATCCTGCAATGCTGAGATAATAAGCGTAGTAAATAATAGATTAAACAGTTAGAACGCTCCTTTTACAGGGGCGTTTTTTTTGAACCTGATTTTCCCTGCCTTGTGAAACAGGTGCGAATTGAAGATGACAATCGACAGCAGGATCAGCGAATAGGTTATGATCTGGAACACCGTGATGGATTCCTTGTAATAGAACAGTGCCAAGAGGAAAGTGATGATCGGATTGATGTAAAGCAATATGCCGACCGTTGAAGAATTGATCCTTTTCAAGGCATACAGGTTCAGGAACAGCGGGACGATGGTAAAGACAACGGCAATGATCAGGATATAGGAATAAAAGGAGAGTTCAGTTGGAACCTCGCCCCTGTAGAAAGGGTAGAAAGGCAGGAGGAAGATTGCCGTAAAGATCAGCTGGACCGTCAGCAGGAAGAACTTGTCAATTGCAGTGTTCTTTTTCTGGATGACAAGATACAAGGCATAGGTTGCCGCAACAATCAGGCTGTAGAACACGTCTTCGAAATGGCCGTATCCTAATAAGACGCAACTGAACAAGCTCAGCCCAACGGCGGTCCATTGCATCTTTGTCAATTTTTCTTCCAATATAAAATACGCAAACACAGTGGTAAGGATGGGACAGACCAGGTAGGCAAACGAGGCCGCCTTTACGCTGATGTGGTTCATCACGTAGATGAAGAGGAACCAGTTGGACGTCAGGAGCATCGATCCCCCCAGTGTGAGAAGGATGAGGTTCCGCTTTTGTTTCGAGCCCAGGCTTTTAAAATAAGCTGCCGTTTCAGTAATCGTTTTGCGCCTGAAGCCCAGGCTGATCACCAGCATCAGGACCACGCAGAGGAATACTCTGTAAAACAAGATGTCCAACGAAGGATAATCGTGCAAGGGCTTCAAGGCCAGGCTGAAAAAGCCCCAGATGACGAATGCCGTAATGGCGGCAAGATAGTATTTTGTAAGTCGCATGATTGAAATAAAAAAGCGTCACAAAAGTAGCAAAATAGCAAGTCGATAAGGAGGGCTCTTGTAAATTCATTAAGATATTTTACGCAATCGTTATCAGGGCCTCCCAAAACAATCACAATTCCGCAATTAATACTTTCAGATTTTTAAGAAAATCGTAAATTGCACACCTAAAATCGACAGATATTTTAATATGGAACAAGCAAAACCTTATATTCCTAAAAATAAAGTAAGAATTGTAACCGCTGCGGCGCTTTTCGACGGACACGATGCCGCCATCAACATAATGCGCAGGATCATCCAGTCAACCGGAGTGGAAGTGATCCACCTGGGCCACGACCGGAGCGTGGAGGAAGTAGTGAATACGGCCATCCAGGAAGATGCAAACGCAATCGCAATGACCTCCTACCAGGGAGGCCACAACGAATACTTCAAATACATGCACGACCTGCTCAAGGAAAAAGGGGCGGGCCATATCAAGATTTTTGGCGGTGGCGGTGGAGTGATCCTTCCGGACGAGATCAAGGAATTGCAGGACTATGGGATTACAAGGATTTACGCTCCGGACGACGGACGTGAATTGGGTTTGCAGGGAATGATCAATGACCTGGTGCAGAAATCAGACTTTCCAATCGGCGATAAATTGAATGGAGAAATCAATCACCTGGAAGACAAGAATCCAACGGCAATTGCCCGCGTGATTTCTTCCGCGGAAAATTTCCCGGAAATTGCAAGAGAAACTTTAGATATCATCCATAAGCAGAATGAAACCAGCAAGATCCCGGTTCTTGGAATCACGGGAACGGGAGGGGCAGGAAAATCTTCCCTGGTGGACGAACTGGTTAGAAGATTTCTCATAGATTTCCCAGAAAAGACAATCGGGCTTATTTCTGTAGATCCATCAAAGAGGAAGACAGGCGGAGCCTTGTTGGGAGACAGGATCCGGATGAATGCCATCAACAATCCTCGTGTCTACATGCGTTCGCTGGCAACCCGTCAATCCAATCTGGCCCTGTCAAAATATGTGGCAGAAGCCATCCAGGTCTTGAAGGCCGCAAAATACGACATCATCATCCTGGAAACTTCGGGAATCGGGCAGTCGGATACCGAGATCATGGACCACTCCGACGTCTCGTTGTATGTGATGACACCGGAATTTGGTGCTGCAACACAATTGGAAAAGATCGACATGCTTGATTTTGCCGATCTGGTAGCCATCAATAAATTCGACAAGAGAGGTTCCTTGGATGCGCTGCGCGATGTGAAGAAGCAGTACCAGCGGAACCACAACCTTTGGGAGGCGAATCCGGATGACCTGCCGGTTTTTGGAACCATTGCCTCGCAGTTCAACGATCCGGGAATGAATACGCTGTACAAGGCCATTATGGATACGATCGTGGAAAAGACGGAGGCTGACTTGAAATCTACATTCGAGATCACGCGTGAGATGAGCGAGAAGATCTTCGTGATCCCGCCCCATAGGACGAGATACCTTTCTGAAATTGCGGAAAACAATAGGAAATACGATGCCACTGCTCTTACACAGCAGCAGGTGGCGCAGAAATTATACGGGATTTTCAAGACCATCGAATCGGTTTCAGGAAAAAAACCTGAGATTACTAAAACAGGAATCAACGACGAGACCGTTTATAGGAGTGCAATTGAAGGAGAGGACGAAAACAGGATCTTCCTGAATTTGCTTCTGAACCAGTTCGACAAGGTGAAGATGGATCTGGATCCCTACAATTGGGAAATCATCCTGACTTGGGAAGAAAAGGTAAACAAATACAAGAATCCGGTCTATACGTTTAAAGTACGGGACAAGGAAATCAAGATTGCAACGCACACGGAATCCCTGTCGCATTCACAGATTCCAAAAGTGGCCTTGCCCAAATACGAGGCCTGGGGTGATATCTTGAAATGGAACCTTCAGGAAAACGTTCCTGGAGAATTTCCTTTCACTTCTGGATTGTATCCTTTCAAGAGGGAAGGGGAGGATCCGTCAAGGATGTTTGCTGGTGAGGGTGGTCCCGAAAGGACCAACAAGCGTTTCCATTATGTGAGTGCAGGTTTGCCTGCAAAACGTTTGTCGACAGCCTTCGACAGTGTGACTTTGTACGGGAATGACCCGCACCTGCGTCCGGATATTTATGGAAAGATCGGTAATGCCGGTGTTTCGATCTGCTGTCTGGACGATGCCAAGAAATTATATTCGGGTTTCAATCTGGCACATCCGCTGACTTCCGTGAGCATGACCATCAACGGTCCGGCTCCGATGTTGCTTGGGTTCTTTATGAATGCGGCAATCGATCAGCAGTGCGAGATTTACATAAAAGAAAACAATCTTGAAGACGAGGTGGAAGCCATCATCGATGAGATTTACAAGAAGAGAGGCCTGGAAAGGCCAAGATACAACGGGGATCTTCCGGAAAGTAACAACGGTTTGGGATTGATGCTTCTGGGAGTTACGGGAGATCTGGTTTTGCCTGCGGCAACTTACGAAGAAATCAAGGTAAGGACGCTTTCACAGGTTCGTGGAACGGTACAGGCGGACATCTTGAAAGAAGATCAGGCTCAGAATACATGTATCTTCTCTACTGAATTTGCCTTGAGATTGATGGGCGACGTCCAGGAATATTTTATCACGAACAACGTCAGGAATTTCTACTCGGTTTCGATTTCGGGGTACCATATCGCGGAAGCGGGTGCAAATCCGATCACGCAATTGGCATTCACTTTGGCAAACGGATTCACTTACGTGGAATATTACCTGAGCCGTGGAATGGACATCAATGATTTCGGACCCAACCTGTCGTTCTTCTTCTCGAACGGGATCGATCCTGAATATGCAGTGATCGGCCGTGTGGCGCGAAAGATCTGGTCGAAAGCCTTGAAGAACAAATACGGGGCGAACGAAAGGGCCCAGATGCTGAAATACCACATCCAGACTTCGGGTCGTTCGTTGCACGCCCAGGAGATTGACTTCAATGACATCCGCACCACGCTGCAAGCGTTATATGCCATTTACGACAACTGTAACTCGTTGCACACCAATGCTTACGATGAGGCAATTACAACGCCAACAGAAGAATCGGTGCGCCGTGCAATGGCCATCCAGTTGATCATCAACAAGGAATTGGGGCTGGCGAAAAATGAAAACCCGATCCAGGGTTCGTTCATCATTGAAGAATTGACGGATCTGGTGGAAGAAGCTGTCTTGTTGGAGTTCGACAGGATTACCGAAAGGGGTGGTGTTCTGGGTGCGATGGAAACGATGTACCAGCGTTCGAAGATCCAGGAGGAAAGCATGTATTATGAAATGCTGAAGCATACGGGTGAATTCCCTATTATTGGTGTAAATACCTTCTTGAGTTCCAAGGGTTCTCCAACGGTTATTCCGGCGGAAGTAATCCGTGCAAGTGAAGAGGAAAAGCAATTCCAGATCCAGACCCTGGACAGCCTGCATAAATTCCACGCCGACAAGACGCAGGAACAATTGGGCATCATCCAGGATGTGGCCATCAACAACAAGAACATCTTTGCACAATTGATGGAAGCCACGAAGATCTGTTCCCTTGGTGAGATCACTTCGGCGTTGTTCGAGGTGGGTGGACAATATAGGAGGAACATGTAGTGCCGGAGACGGATAAAAGAATAAAGATGCAAGATAAAAGACCTTTCGGAAGAGAGGTCTTTTTTTGTTTAGGGATTGATCTTCAAATTTTGAAAAATAGCATTTTTAAGAGTCCCACCCTGACGCGAGCATCTTGCTCGTGAAAATGAGATTAGAAAGAAGTTGCTGGTAACAGCGGTTCCTGTGTAGAACACATAATTTTTTCAGTTTCAATATTTCGCAACTTGCCGTTTATTGGAATTTCTTGTTTATATTTCGTCCTTCAAAAACAACCAGGTATGCAGGACGAGTTAAGGCCCCTATGGCGAAAATTTTTTGATTTCAATTGGAAGTTCGGGCTGTTCCTGATCCTTCTTGTATGCATACCTCGTTTCCTATTGGTATTGGATGCAAATGCTTCAGGCAATTACGGCCTCATAGGTCTGGTAATGGTGCTTTCGGCTGTGGCCCCGTTTGTATTCTTGAATAAGTCCGGCAGGAAAGAAATTGGAATGACCGGGACCGGAAACTATAAGCTACTTCTGCTTGCTTTTGTCTCAGGACTGGCCATCAGCATCTTGATCTACTATTTAGGGGAAATGTTATATGGAGACTCCTATCAGAATTGGTACCAATATATTGGGAACTCCTATAAGATTCCCGCAGGAATAAATGAAAACGACAAGGCCGTTATGTTCGTCATTATGGCGTTGACAGGTATGACGTTCAGCCCGATCGGGGAGGAATTGTTCTTCAGGGGAATCGTCCATTCAAGTTTTGCAAGGTCAATAGGCGAGAAGAAAGCTTCCATTGTGGACAGCACCGCATTTGCCCTGACCCACATTTCACATTTCGGATTGGTCTTTGTCAACAGCAAATGGCAATTCCTGGCACTGCCCACACTGCTTTGGGTGCTGGGTATGTTTCTTGTAAGCATGTTGTTTCTTAGGTTCAAGAAGCATTCAGGCTCCCTCTTGGGTGCAATCGTTTGCCATTCTGCTTTTAACCTGGGTATGATTTATTGTATTTTTTACTTGATGCAGCACTGAAAATTTTAGTACTTTCTGGTCTTGGAAACTTAATTCCATGCAACCCACGCTGACGCGAGCATCTTGCTCGTGAAATGAAATTAAGAAGAAGCAACTGGTAACAGCGTTCTCTATGTAGAACACATAAGTTTTTACAGTTTCAACATTTCCCTCGCTCGTGCAAATGAAGTGTTCTCGTTCTAAAAATTACGGCCTTATCTCCTTGATGGGATAAGGTCATCGAAGGCCTGGCATGGCAGTAATTTTAATGATCCGGAAGTAGGAACCTGAGCGTGATTGTTGTTCCGACGCCAACTTCACTTGAAATATGGATTGTTCCCCCAAGCATCTCCATTTGGGTCTTTACCATGAACAATCCGAGACCCTTGCCTTCCACATGGCTATGAAAGCGCTTGTAAAGCCCGAACACTTGATCGCGTTTTGTATCAAGGTCTATTCCCAGTCCATTATCCTTGAAACTGATTGCCACCATCCCGTCCTGTTTCGCGGATATGATCTCGATGCGAGCTTGCTGGCCGGCCTGCCTGTATTTTATGCTGTTGAGGATCAGGTTGTAAAAGATGCTGTAGATATAGCTTTTCAGCGTGACCAGCTCACCGATTGCGGTGAAATCGGTACTGATCGTGACATTTTCCTTGCGGATCAGGTCAATGATGCTGTCCCTTATCCCGTCCACCAGCCAATGCAGGCAGATGGGTTCCTTGTTTTCAGTGACCTCTTTCTGCAGCTGTAATATGCCGTTGAGGTCGACTATGACTTCATCGAGCCTTCTTCCGGAAATAAGGAGGCTTTCCTTGAGCAGTTTTTCCATCTCGGAGGTATTGGTAGTATGGAGCTCTTCTGCAATACCCATGATGTTCGCAACCGGCCCGCGCAGATTATGCGAGACGATATAGGAGAACTGCTCAAGATCCTGGTTCCGCCTTATTATTTCTGCCATCATTACGGACCGTTCGGCCTCTGCCTGCTTTCGTTCCGTGATATCCTTGAAATAAACGGAAAGGCCCGAAGGGGAGGGGTAGGCACTGACTTCCGTCCACATCTGCATCGGCTCGTACAACGCTTCGAATTGCTGTACCCTGCCTTCCCTCATGGCCTTGTGGTAGAAAATGAAATAATCCGTACCGATTGTTTCCGGGTAGAGTTCCCAAAGGTTTCTGCCAATGGCAGCGCCGCGCTTCCTTCCCAGAAGCCGCTCTGCTTCCTTGTTCCAATAGGTAACGTTCCATTGGGCATCTACCGCGAAGAAGGCATTTCCGATGCTTTCCAGTATGCGGTTCTTTTCCTTGGCAATATTGAGTACTTCGAGTTCTGCCCGTTTTCGTGTATCAATATCCTGGAAGCTTCCGTAAATCCTCACGCATCGGCCTTCACGATGTTCGGCCCTCCCGATGACCCTCACCCAGCGTTCCCGTTCGCCAGCGGTCACGATCCGGAGTTCGAGATCCCATGGAATGCCTTGCTTCAGCGCCTTGTAGCCTGCCTCGATAAGGGTATCACGATCACGGCCTTCCTTGTAAAAGGTCATGGCACTCTCGAAGCTCGGGACAAACTGATCGTCTACCTCATGGATATTCCGCGTCATGGGCGACCAGAACATTGTATAGTTGACCGTATCGAGTTCATAGCCTCCAATCCTGGCCATGCTGGTTGCATGGTCGAGAAGTTCTTCGAGTTCCTTCTTCTCCGTCACATCGGAGACCAGTGCAAGCCTGCCTGTTTCCATAATGGGGCCAAAAGCGACGTTTGCCCAGATCAGCCTGCCCTTATAGGTCTTGAACCGCAGCAGTGCATCATATGCTTCATCTGGGATGTTCCCGGAATCCGCATCTCCGTCTGGTAGGAAGGACCCGAATTCCGCACCCTGCATCCGGTCGGGAGGACATTCCAGTATCTCGCACATTTTGCTGTTGGCGAAGATTGTCCTGCCCTCTCTATCAAGGAGCCATATGCCTTCATGCGCATTCTCCACAATCTGCCGGTAGCGGTATTCGCTTTCCCGGAATGCGTCATTGGAAGCCCGGAGGGCTTGTTTCTGGTTCTGCATTTTCGTAACGTCGTGCACGATCCCTGCCAGTCGCTTGGGCCTGCCATCCTCATCAAATTCAAAAAGGGATTGGGTGCGGACATGCCGCACGGTACCATCGGGCCTCAGGATGCGGTGATGGAAGGAGCAGTCGCGCAAGTCCCTCTCTGCCTTTCGTGTTAGTGCTGACACCCGCTCCCTGTCTTCTGGATGGATACAGGAAAGCCATTGATCGTATGTGGGAGCATCCTGTCCTGGATCAAGCCCGTAGATGCGCAATGCCTGTTCGGACCAGTTGGAAACGCCCGAGGCGAGATCCTGGTCCCAGCTTCCCACTTTTGCAATCTTCTGTGCCTGGTTAAGTTTCAGCTCCTTCTGCTGCAGTGTGCGCAGTGCCTTCTTGCGCTGCAGGTCGCGCTCAAATACATCAAGCGCATAGGACAATTCAGTGCTGGCCTCCACCAGCAGTGCGACCTCCGCCGAATCAAAGAAGCTTTTCCCCGCAGCATAAAGGCTCAGAACGGCAAATACCGCTCCCGATTTCCTGAGAGGAAGCACGATGGCAGATTTGAAGCCCCGTTCGTTGGAATAGGAGATAAATTTCAAATTCTTCCGCGACTGGATGTGATCTACCACAAAATAGTCCATGCCTTCCAGGATATGGGAAATGGGGCCGTTCGCATCATAGCGATAATCCTTGAAAAATTCATCGTCGCGAGGCGTTCCGCCAGCACTGGCGACAAGCTGTACACTGCCGGTCACGCGATCTGGAATTCCAATCCAGGCATATCGGAATCCTCCGTGCTCGACGGCAATGCGGCACGCTTCTGTAAAGAGCACTTCGTCATCGCCGGCGTGGACGATCGCATGGTTGATCTGTCTAAGAAAATCGTACAGGCGGTTCGCATACAGCAGCTTTTCCTGGGTCACGCTTTGCAAGGTTACATCTCGGAAATTGCAAATGATGCCACCCACATCAGGATTGTCGAGCATGTTTGTCATTACGGATTCAATCCAGTGATAGCTGCCGTCCTTTTGGAGGATTCGGCAGCCAGGTGCTTCAATGCGTATGGCAGGCTTCTGGCATACTTCGGACAGAAAGCGCGAAAGCATCTCCATATCCTCAGGATGAGAGAGTCCGAGGAGTGCAGTGCCCTCGAGTTCTACTGTCTGGTACCCTAGGATGCCCGCTACTGCTGGCGATGCATAGATAACCATACCCTCGGCGTTCAGTAGGAATACGCCTTCGGTGCCGTGCTCTACAAGCATTCGGAATAGCTTGGGACTTGGTGATTTTTTTTCTTTACGCTTCATCTTTTGGTTGTTTTTGTCCTGATAAGCAGTGCAAGAAAGCAAACGAGGATCCTCTGCAATGATCGGTCTGTTTGTCCTTAAAGATAGGTATTTTTTTGCGAAGTCCCGGAATGGAAAATAATTTCCTTGCCAGATGGCAGGCCAGAAACAATAGCCCTCATCAGGAGTGACCGTTCGCGCGCGCGGCAGACTAATAGCTGTTCCAATCTATTGTGCTAAGCGTTTATTAAGGTAGTGCTTTGATGCGGATTATCAGGTAGGAGACAACAAGTGTTTTGAAGACGTCCCGTAAGTTTATCCTCCCCGCAGACGATGCACGTTATTTGTCCTTTGGCTCCTGTTGTTTCTTGATCTGCTCCGCCAGGGCAGTATCCGGTGTGATATTGCCCAGGGCTGTCTGCAGCTTGTTCTTGAAGCCGGATACCACCTTGTCTTTTCCAGCCATCAGCGCATCATAGCCATCTTTTGCCACATCCGCTGGATCCGACAAGGAATCCTTGTCCTGTACGGCCTTGCTTTCGGTCATGTCGGCCTTGTTGAAGAAGTCGGTGTCCGTGGCGCCGGGCTGCAATGCTGTTACGGTTATGCCCGTATCTTTTAGTTCGGACCGCAATGCTTCCGAAAAGGACAGGACGAATGCCTTGGTGGCATGATAGACGGCCTGCCAGGGACCCGGGGTTTCACTTGCGATGGAAGCAAGATTTAGGATCTTGCCATTGTTGCGTGCAATCATTTCCTTTACGAAATGTTTGGCAAGGATCACGGTCGATGCCACATTGAGGTCGATGATGTCCAGTTCCCTCAGGAGCTCGTTGTCCTGGAAAAGGCCATAGACACCCTGTCCGGCATTGTTCACGAGCACGTCGACCTGGAGTCCCCGGTTTTCGATTTCCTCGCAAAGGGCAAGCGCTTCTTCCCTCTTGGAAAGGTCCTTCGCGATGGTGATGACCTCGATGCCATACTGTGTCCTGAATTCCGCGGCCTTGCTTTCAAGCTCGGCCTGGTGGCGGGCAACAATGATCAGATTGTACTTGTCTTTTGCAAAAAGCTTTGCAAGTTCATAACCGATGCCGCTGGTGGCGCCGGTAATAAGGGCGAAATTTTTAATGGTCGTCATGATCTTTGATTTAGTGTTGGTAAATGTTTAGGATGGCGGTAATCATCCCGCAACTTTGAAAACGGGTAGATTGCCAGGCTTTTTTGGAGCCAATCTTGCAAATTTCCATATTCCAATACGTTCGGGATTATACTATTTCACATGATTGTTTTGAAATTTTCTTCTGAAGTACATTGGGAAGTGCAAGAGAACTGGAATGATCGAGCGCAGATACGGCAAATTTTGATTCAGATTATACTTCCATGGTGGTAAAAATGAATGACGGGATGCTGTTTATTGGCGTAGGTCAGTTTTTGGAGAAGAATCCAAAATTGGATTTTAGGATATGGTCCAGCTCTTGCTGTCCCATTCCCTTTGTCGCGTGCCGCCAGTCTTCATAATCACAGATGAAATACGCATCGGAATGCTTGTTGAGGATGAATTCGATCCTGCTGCATAGATGTTCCAATTGCTGCAGTTCGAGGAATTTGTCCTGGTCGGGCACCGAGATCAGGATCCTGTCCCAACGGAAGCATTCCTTTTCATTGTAGGTGGCATCATCGAGGCCGATATAATTGAAGATGGCCATAATCTTGTGTTGTTCCAGTTCGCAGATCTTCTGGTTGAGCCCTTCCAGTTGATTGACCAGTTGGGTATATGTTGGTTTTGGTGCGCGCATGGCTTTAGGTATTTGGATTGTGATGGGTAATTTTTGTTGACTTGTTTATGGGAGTCGATCCCAAGCTTAAAGTTAATTCGAAAGGTAGAGGCTGCCAAAGGCTTTAACTAAAAATTAATGCAGTCGAAATAGTGGGATGGTGAGTTGGGATATGGGGTAATGGATTGATTTCAATTGGTTTGAAAGGTTGGTTAAAATGTCATATTGTAAAATATTATGGATATCCTGTAAGAATACCAGCCTGTTTTGAGCCAAATTTGAGATAAATTTATTTTATGAGAACAAATACCTACTATCTGTTTTTGGGATTGCTTGCAATCCCGATGCTTGCACAAAAGGGGATGCCGCCTGGCGAGCAGACTAGTGTCAGGCACGAGACCCATTATCCGCAACATAAGGAATTTTCTCCGGGACTTCTTGGACAGCTCAAGACACCGGACGGCTGGAAGGTCAGCATTGCTGCCACCGGATTGGGAAAACCGCGGATGCTGTATCCTGCAAACGGCGGTGGCTTGTACATCACCAGGAGGGATGCGGGAGATGTGCTGCTGCTGAAGCCTGATCCTGCCAGCAGGAATAAATTTACGGGATTGCAGACCGTTGTGGCCGAGTTCGATGGCGTGCACGGCATAACGGCCAGGGACAATTGGCTGTACTTGTGCAACAGCAATGAACTGCGCCGGTATCCGTTGAATGCGGACGGGAGCCTTGGAGAGAAGGAAACCCTTTTCTCCGATATGCCCAGCGGTGGCCAGCATCCCAACCGTACGATGGACTGGGGTCCTGACGGCAAGTTGTACATATCGGTAGGCTCCACCTGTAACGATTGCAAGGAAAGTGATGAAACGACTACGATGCTTCAGGTCGATCCCGCTACATGGAAACGCACTGTCTTTGCAACAGGCCTGAGGAATACGATAGGTTTTGACTGGCATCCTGCCACCGGGGAGTTGTGGGGAGTCGACAATGGAGGCGATGCGAAAGGAGAGGATTGGCCTCCTGAAGAACTGAACAGGATCACGATGGGGGGCGATTATGGATTTCCCTATGTGTACGAAAAACAGAAGGTGGATGAAAGCAGGGAAGAACCCGTTGGCAGTACCAAGGAAGCCTATGCAAGAAAAACGGTACCATCCGTGATGGAATTTCCGGCGCACAGCGCGCCAATCGCCTTCCAGTTTTTTGGAAGCGCCTCCAGGGCTTTTTCTGGGGATGCGCTTGTGGCCTGGCACGGCTCGTGGAACAGGAAAAATCCTGTCGGGTTCAAAGTGGAGCATATTGTATTCAAGAATGGGGTACCCATCAGGTCGGAAGACTTCCTGTCCGGGTTCCTGTACAACAATGCCCGATTCGGCAGGCCGGCCGGAATCAGCATCACACCGGAAGGCGTTGTGTATGTATCGGACGATGCCAATGGCGTGCTGTACTGTATCACTAAAAATTAAGAACTATGAAAAAAATAATATATCTGGGTTTCTTGATGGCCTGCATTGCCAGCCACGGACAAAAAACAGTAAGATTTGAGGCGGCAGAACTTTATCCGGAAGGAATAGCGTTTGATGCCAAGGAAAAAGTATTCTATGTCTCTTCCGCCCGCTTGGGAACAATCGGAAGGGTGACAGCAGATGGAAAATACAAGGCGCTCTATACTGACAAGGGCTTGAAGTCCTCCTATGGGATGAAAGTGCATCCTGACGGCAAACGGCTTTTTGCATGCGTCGCTGACGCCAACTACAGTAAATTTTCAGAACCGGCCACCTACCGCTCAATGGCCAGGTTGATCTCCATTGATCTGAAGACGGGGAGGAAATTATCAGATGTGGACCTGTCGCAGCTTGTTCCCGGGAAGCATTTTGCCAATGACCTGGCGTTTGATAAGGAGGGCAATGCTTATGTCACGGACAGTTTTTCCAACGTGGTCTATAAGGTTGCTGTCGACAACAAGGCTGCTGTCTTTGCAAGTAGCGAATTGTTCAGGACGGAAGGTGCCGGACTCAACGGGATAGTGGTGCATCCTGATGGCTATCTGTTGGTGGCCAGTAGTGGCAGGGGATGCATCTTCAAGATTGACATGGAAAACCCGCAGGACGTCCAGATGGTGAAAGTGGAGCAATTCTTTCCGGGTGCCGACGGACTCCTACTGGAGGGCAGCCATCTCGTGCTTGTACAGAACGGGGGCGTCAACAAGACTTTCAAATTGGAAAGTACCGATGATTTCAAGACGGCCAGGCCAGTTGGTGCTACTGCGGCTTCCCAGCTTTTTGGTTTTCCATCCACCGCCGCCCTTGAGGGAAAAACAGTATGGGTGATAGATGCCAAATTCAACCATTTGAAGGAAAAGAACAGTGTGCCCTTGAAGGATTTTGTCATCACTGAAGCTGTGTTCAAACCTTTGTAAACAGTAGGAGAGCATGAAAGCAATAGTACTTTTGGCCACATTAAAAGGAAAGGGCCGTTCCAATACGGCCACCCTTCTCGAATTCCTTGGGAAATACCTAAAGGCAGAGGGAATTGAATTGGAAGTGATCCGCCTTGCCGACCACAAGATTGTGGCGGGGACCTATACGAGAATGGACGTTGCAGACGACTGGCCGGAAATTTACGAGAAGATACTGGCGAGCAGGATTGTCCTTTTTGCCACTCCGATGTGGTGGAACAATCATTCGTCTGAATTGCAGCGTTGCATTGAGCGGCTTGATGAAGTGTACGATAAGATCTTGGAAGGTGAAACCTCTCCGCTTGATGGCAAGATAGGAGGCGTGGTCATCACGGGAGATTCCGACGGTGTGGAACACGTGACCGGAAACATAGCCAATTTTTTCTGTAGTGTGGGAATCACTTTGCCTCCTTACTGCTCGCTTGGAGTCATCTGGGAAGGACATGCCAAGAATTCAGGGAAGACCAAGGCGCAGCTTTTAAACTATTATGCCAGGGAATATGCCTCCGATGCCAAGGCAATGGCGCAATCTTTGGTAAAAGCCGGCAGATAGGCTTGCCGATGTTATTCGGGACTATTATTAATTAATTATAAACGGATTATGAAAGATTTAACAATTGACTTTTTTACGAATGTGAAGGGAAAAAGGATACTGATTACAGGTGGGACTACAGGAATAGGACGTGCCACGGCCGAATTGCTGGTTGCGCTTGGTAGCCGGGTGCTGATCCTCGGCAGGGACGAGCAGGATTTTAACAGCGCTTTTGAGGAAATCAAGGGGAGGTACCCTGAAGGGGAACTTTACGGTTCACCCGCCGACGTTACATCGAAAGAAGACATGGTGATGATTTTTGGTATGGCTGAAAAATGCATGGGAGGTATTGACATTTTGGTCAACAATGCTGCCTTGCCAGCGAATGGTATTACAAATGATGCGTACGATGAGATCAAGTACGTTATCGATACGAATA
>Ga0247805_1000067_pt1 | contig 90199 bp, 84 predicted proteins | sample UWRJL044104R1_FD_180930 | JGI IMG/M metagenome (GOLD analysis project Ga0247805, IMG submission 180930) | Plant litter microbial communities from Arlington Agricultural Research Station in Wisconsin, United States - UWRJ-L044-104R-1 | ecosystem: Environmental > Terrestrial > Plant litter >...
TACCTCAAGCTTACGCTTTTCTTCGTTGATTTTTTCAACAGTTCCATTGAATCCGTTGAAAGGCCCATCGATAACCTTAATTGTTTCACCAAGAGTGAACGGAATTGCATGATGATTGTCAGTTTTCACAGCAAGCTCATCTACCTTACCTAACATTCTGTTTACTTCAGAAAGTCTTAATGGCACAGGATCTCCGCCTTTTACTTCACCTAGAAAACCAATAACGCTAGTTATAGACTTAATAATATGAGGTATTTCGCCGACAAGATTTGCTTCGATCATTACATAACCAGGAAAGTAAACTTTATCTTTGCTGATTTTCTTTCCGTCCTTTACCGTAACTACTTTTTCAGTAGGAACAAGAACTTGAGAAATATAATCAGCCATTCCCAATCTGTTAATCTCAGTTTCTATGTAAGCTTTAACTTTATTTTCTTGTCCGCTTACAGCTCTGACAACATACCACTTTTTCACATTATTATCTGCCATCTTTTATTTAACCTTTTATCAAATTAAAGAAACCAGCTAATGCTTTTGCGAATAAAACGTCAACTCCCCAAGTAGCCAAAGCGAATAATACAGAAAAAACAGCGACAACAATTGTCAGACGCTGTACTTCTGCCCATTCTGGCCAGGTAACATTATTTTTTAATTCTCCGAATGCTTCAGATATGTAATTAACAACTTTTGCCATTGTAATTTGTTTTTGCACGGGCGGAGGGATTCGAACCCCCATCAACGGTTTTGGAGACCGCTATTCTACCCTTGAACTACGCCCGTTTATTAAAAACCAGTGTCGCCAAAACGACACTGGCTTTATAAAATATTTATAGAAATTATTCTACGATTTCAGTCACCTGACCCGCACCTACTGTTCTACCACCTTCACGGATAGCGAAACGTAAACCAACTGTCATAGCGATTGGGCTTAACAAAGTAACATCAATTGTTAAGTTGTCCCCTGGCATAACCATCTCTACTCCTGCAGGAAGATTAATAACTCCAGTTACGTCAGTTGTACGTACGTAGAACTGTGGACGGTAGTTATTGTGGAATGGTGTGTGACGACCACCTTCTTCTTTTTTCAAGATATAAACCTCTGCTTTGAATTTAGCGTGTGGTTTTACTGATCCTGGCTTAATGATAACCATTCCTCTTTTGATAGATTCTTTATCAATACCTCTCAACAATAAACCTACGTTGTCTCCAGCTTCACCTCTATCAAGGATTTTACGGAACATCTCAACTCCTGTAATAGTAGAAGTCAATTTATCAGCTCCCATACCAATGATTTCAACAGCATCACCTGTATTAGCAATACCAGTTTCGATACGACCTGTAGCAACAGTTCCACGACCTGTAATTGTAAACACATCCTCAACCGGCATCAAGAAAGGTTTTGCAGTATCACGAACCGGCTCTTCGATCCAGTTGTCAACAGCTTCCATCAATTCAAGAATTTTAGGAACCCAAGTAGCATCTCCATTCAATCCACCTAAAGCAGAACCTTGAACCACTGGTCCATTGTCTCCATCATATTCGTAGAAAGACAACAAGTCTCTGATTTCCATTTCAACTAGCTCCAAAAGCTCAGCATCATCAACCATATCCACTTTATTCATAAAAACTACCATTCTAGGAATACCAACCTGGCGACCTAAAAGGATGTGCTCACGTGTTTGTGGCATTGGTCCGTCAGTAGCAGCTACAACCAAGATAGCTCCATCCATTTGAGCAGCTCCAGTAACCATGTTTTTCACGTAATCCGCGTGACCTGGACAGTCAACGTGAGCATAGTGACGGTTAGCTGTTTCATACTCTACGTGAGATGTATTAATTGTAATACCTCTTTCTTTTTCTTCAGGTGCGTTATCAATCTGATCGAAAGATTTTGCAGCATTTTTAGAAAAACCTGCTTCAGTCAATACTTTAGAGATTGCTGCAGTCAATGTAGTTTTTCCGTGATCTACGTGTCCAATTGTACCTATGTTTAAGTGCGGTTTGGAACGGTTAAAATTCTCCTTTGCCATTTTACTTAATTTTTAATCTTAGTTATATATTAGTGTTCAAATTCTTACTTATTGAGCCAATGTCGGGAATTGAACCCGAGACCTCTTCCTTACCAAGGAAGCACTCTACCCCTGAGCTACACCGGCTTTTGTGAGTTCAGAAGTTAGACCTGAGAATTCAGAAAACCTAAATTCAAATTTCTAAATTCCATTGTGGGGAGAGCAGGATTCGAACCTGCGAAGTTCACACAGCAGATTTACAGTCTGCCCTCGTTGGCCGCTTGAGTATCTCCCCTCTTTTTAAATTGTTTTTCCTTGACACGCATCTGTCAAATATTTGAGCCGGCGGAGGGACTCGAACCCACGACCTGCTGATTACAAATCAGCTGCTCTAGCCAACTGAGCTACGCTGGCAAATACAATAAAAAAAGTCCGCTATTTCTAACGGACTGCAAATGTATATCTTTTTGTTTTTTAATCAAAACATTTTTAATAAAAATTTATATTAAATATGGGTTCTGATTTTTTCTTTTCTCTTAACCAATAATCTTTCCAACGCTTCTGCCGATTGCTCCGTGGCTTCTTCAAATGTCTTGCAGTGTTTCTTTACCATAAAATCATCTCCCGGAACATGAATTTTAATCTCCACTATTTTATTTTCCTTATCGCTTGTTTTTTCAACTTTCAAAAAAACATCCGATGACACCACCTTATCATAATACTTCTCTAATTTATCCATTCTTTCTTGAATAAAATCTACTAACTTTCCGTCAACAGTAAAGTTAACTGCGTGAACATTTACCTTCATAATCGATATTTTAATTGGTTATACATTTTCCGAATTACTATTATTCCTTGGATGGGCATCTTTGTACACTTTCTTCAACTCACTTAAACTACTATGAGTATACACTTGTGTTGACGCCAAGCTAGAATGTCCTAATAATTCTTTAACTGAATTTAAGTCGGCCCCGTTATTTAAAAGATGAGTCGCAAAGGTATGCCTCAAGATATGCGGGCTCTTTTTTACCTTCTCGGAGACATTACTAAAGTAGTTATTTATTAAACGATACACAAGGGAATCATTCAATTTAACGCCTTTTTGTGTGAGAAAAAAAAACTCAGGATTGACAATTACTTCCAAACCAGCCCGTTCACGAAGGTAGCTTTTGATTTGTTTTAAAATTATTGGCAAAACCGGCAAGATCCGCTCCTTGCTTCTTTTACCCAATACCTTGATTGTATTGTTTGACAAGTCAACATCACCTGCCTTTAAATTGATAAGCTCAGCTCTTCTGACACCTGTCGTATAAAACAAATCAATTATAAGCTTATCGCGTAAACCATCAAACCCATCAGGATACACAATATGAGTAAGAACATCGTCTAATTCTTTTTCCGAAAAAGGAATCTGGATTTTCTTTGGAACCTTTAAAGCCTTATGCTTCAAGAGTGGACTTGCGGAAATTTGCTTGGTTTTAAGTAAAAATTTATAATACGCTTTTAAGGAAGATATCTTTCTATTAATTGAACTATTGGAAATACCACCATCAACCATTTCAACAATCCAGCTTCGGATTTGACTGTAATTCACTTCATCAATATACTCTTGCTCAAAATTTAATTTGTTGAATTTTTCAAATTCAGACAAATCATTACAATAGGCAGTAATGGTATGTGGAGAATAATTTTTCTCTCTCCTCAGATAATCCTTAAAAAAATTCTGATTATTTTCCATAAAAAAACCGTTAGCATCAAAAGTATAAAACTTTGATGACTAACGGTTGCATTTTCCTAAAAAGACTTTATTTAGTTTTCTAAATTATCTTTCATGTTTTGGATATAAGCAGCTTTCTGAATTTTCATTCTGTTTACAACAGATGGTTTCGTGAACGCTTGACGTGCTCTTAATTGACGCACAGTTCCTGTTTTGTCGAATTTTCTTTTATAGCGCTTTAATGCTCTATCGATATTTTCTCCGTCTTTAATTGGTATAATTAACATAATATGACACCTCCTCTCGTTAAGGGTGCAAATGTAATGCTATTTTTGGATTATGACTTATGAATTTCAATTTATTTTACAGCCGGCTTATAATTTTGATTGTCAATTATCATTTTCGACAAAATCTCCTTTAAAATTTCGGAAGTTCCTCCACCAATTGGCCCTAGACGACTATCTCTCCACAAACGAGCTAGAGGATATTCCTCCATATAACCATAGCCTCCTAACATTTGCAAACAACTGTAAATTGTTTCATCAGCTACTTTTGTAGATTTCAATTTTGCCATTGTAGCCTCTTTGACCACATATTCCTTTTGATTTAATCTGGCAACTGCTGCATAATTAAATATCTTGCAGTGCTCCACATCTGTCGCATGTTCAACAATTGTATGTCGTAATGCTTGAAACTTATCAATGGTTTTACCAAAAGCCTCACGTTCCGACATATAACCAATAGTATACTCAATTGCATATTCAGCCCTGGCGTGAGCATTTATTGCCATGATCAATCGCTCCAATGCAAAATGCTGCATGATATAAGGAAAACCTTTCCCTTCTTCACCCATTAAATTTTCTGCTGGAATCTCAACATTATCAAATGCAATTTCTGCAGTATCCGAAGCCCTCCATCCTAATTTATCTAATTTTGTAGCAGCAATTCCTTTTGAATTTGCATCTACCAAAAACATACTTATTCCCTTATTGCCAGATTCCGGATTTGTTTTCGCCGCAACCACATAATAATCTGCGTAAACTCCATTCGTAATAAAAGTTTTCGAACCATTGATGACATATTTATCGCCTTGCCTTACTGCTGTTGTACGCATCCCCGCAACATCACTACCTCCAAAAGGTTCCGTAATGCACAAGGCTCCTATCTTGTCTCCCGAAATACTTGGCACTAAATAGTCCTGTTTGATTCTTTCGTCTCCTTCTGCATTCAGATGCGTCATTGCCAAGTATGCGTGAGCCCACATTGCTGCTGCAAAACCAGAAGATTTAATTTTTTGAAGTTCTTCCAGAAAGACTACAGTATAAAACAAATCTAAGCCCATACCCCCATACGCTTCTGGATAATTGATTCCGAAGAAGCCCATATCACCAAATTTCTTCCAAATGAAACGCTCGATTGTACCTGTCTTTTCCCATTTTTCAATATGAGGTACAACTTCTTTCTGCAAAAAATCTTGCAAGCTCTTTCTGAATGATTCGTGTTCTTCTGTAAAATATATTGAATTCATATAAATATAAGGGTGTGTTTTTTATCTTTATTTTTTAGAATTTCAAATATAAGGCATTTATTTTTTTCTTTTCAACAGAAAAGACATTAATATTTATTGATTTCGCAATTTTAAAGCAAATTTAACCTTTCCAAAAATCAATACTCTAGATATTTTTCAATTACATTTACTTTTTCAACAGGAAAGCCTTTAATTACCTTTAAGTCCTCGGACGATTTTATATCGCCACTCATGCTTCTATAAGCAACAATCTCTTTGGCCAAAGCATATCTGAAATAATGAAATTGGCTGAGCTCCTTTACAGAAGCCGTATTGATATTCATCTTTTTAATATCCGGAACTGTTTTTATTTCAAAATGCTTGTTTAGATTTTCAATGACTTCAGGTGAAAGTCCCCAGATATGTTCCATTTGTTCCATACTCATAAAAGAACCTAGCTTTGATTTTTCTTTTAAAATCCTTTCAGAAAGTGCCGGACCAATTCCATATACTTTTACCAGATCCTCCTGGGTCGCCTCATTAATATCCATCACAACAATTTCAGGCTTCTTACCAAAACTTGATTTTGCATGATCAGCAACTTGCTTGTTCTTCTTGTCCTTGACCCAATCTGGGAATTTGAAATAAGGGGACATTGTTTTCAACAAGGAATCTGAAACCAATGTGATTTGTTGAAATTCTTCAGCTGAATTTACATACCTATTTGTCTTTCGGAATGCCAATAACCTGTCAATTTCTTCCACTGACATTCCTAGCTTGTATCCCTTGAAATCAGTTATGAAATTTGGATTGAAGGGATAAATCTTAGGTACATGATTTACCTTTTCAGCCTTTAAGGAATCCATTACAGGTTGCAGATCCATCCATTCCTGCTTTGCAGGGTCATCCTTTTCAGAAACAGAAAAGTCACTGAAGGCATAAAACAGTTGGATAATAATTACGATGAAAAGAAGCATAAAAATTCCGTTTCGCTGCATTCGCGAAAACTTTAAAAACGATTTTATCATAGTAACAAATTTTACAAATCGAATACCGACGTGCGTTTTGCCCTAATTAAATCTTTAAGTTTTATCCAGAAAGCCAAAGTCAAATAGACTCCAAACCAAAGGCCTGCAGTTACAAAAGAGATGTAGATGAAAAACAAGCGTACGCTGCTGGCTCGCATTCCTAACTTATCTGCCAGCCGAGATGTTGCATTGAAACCGTGCTTTTCGAAGAAATATTTTAGCCTAATTACGAATGACATTTGTTATTTACTTTGGATGGGATAAAATTAATGAATTAAATCAAGAGCAGATCAGTATTTTAAAAGTTCTGTACCAATTGCACATTCCAAACACTTTCCCTTGTTGCAATATTCATTCTTGAGTTGCAACAAGGCCTGTGTAGAAAAGGCATTTTCAGATTTGATTCCAAAAGAGAAAAATTTCTCAATTATAGCATTGCTTTCCGGGGCAACTTCATTTGACAATTCAACAATATCTTCATAAATTTCTTTGTTTTGGTTTTTATAATAGGCGAACTGGATGGGCACTATCGTATTGATAATGATCAAATCGATAAATGCTTTTGAAAGCTGCTTTTTCTTCTTTGGGCTTTCCTTGTCAAACTGATAATGATTTTGCCAATAAGTAGAAACAGCAACATCCAGGATACCATATATTTCTTTGGTGCTTTTTAAAGTCATTAATTTTGAAAATAAATTATGCTGCTTAAAATACAGATTTGCAAATTGAGACAATCGGATAGTTGGAAAATTATCCGGTCGATGCTTAAAGAATTGCAATGGAGCGATAGTGGTTTTTTCGATTTGGTATTTATGAAGCAGATAAAAATACCTGAATTTTAAGTCTTGGAAATAATTATCCTCTTTATCAACATCAAGCAGACCTGACCGCCCAAAAAGCAAAGCTTCTATGTTTTCAACTTCCGCGCTCTCTTTTCTAATGATTTGAAAAGGTATTGAAGTAGCGATTTTAAGAAAACTTTCTCCATTTGTATTTAATCCGAAATTTTTCGCCAAGAGGCTAAACAATACGGCTTCCCAATCTTTATTCAATGTTTCGAACACATCCTGAATAGAAAACGATTTCCGCTCAAGACGTTCCAGGAACAAACGCTCTTTCCAGTTTTCAAATGTAAAATCATTAATTTCCTTTAACTGCTTTTCACAATAAATCCAAGATTTTGGTGCCATCAAGGATTGATAATTATTCAAAGTATCTTTAGGAACATAATGTTTCAACTCTAATACGGGAATCTCTGCATTATTCTTACTGAAAATTTCGGCATCGTGTTCCCAAACCACGTGAAGGATTACATTTTCATAAGCCTGGTCTCTTTCGTGATGATGCACATACCAATCGGACGATTTCAAATGAATTTCTACATTTCCAGCCCATTTTTGATTTCCAATGACAATTTGAGCATTAAAAAAATCAGGGCCGGCCAATTCAAGATATTGACCCGTATCTATAATCGTAATTTGTTCCTTGTTTGAAGTTTCCAAATTCGAAGTGTCGAATTTTTTGAATCTCCAGAGGCAATGCAAGAAGTCTTCTTTCATTTTTTATGGCTTTAGTAGTGAATTTTGGCTTTAATCTCGAAAGATTTGTTAAATATAATAATTTTTCACTTTCGAAGTGCTTATTTTTGTAAAAACAATTTACTTTTCAAGATGAAACAGTTTACTTTATTTGTTTTATTAACACTTTCGCAGTTTGCGTTTGCGCAGAAAAACCTAAAAGCCCTAAAAGCTACCTACTCGAAAAGCTATAACGGAAAACCAAGAGAAGCACAAGACCCGATCATCATATTTGCTGATGCAAACCAAACGGTTCTCACTACGGAAGAAATTGTTGGCAAGAAGGCAATTCTTCCTTATGAAAGATCATTTGTCAATAGAAAAACCAATCATTACATACAAGCAGCGAGATTGTCTACTTCGGAAGAGATATTCACGATTGACAGTACTTCTTTAAGAAAACAAACCTTTGAATTCCTAAACGATACCAAAACTATTTTGGGCTACAATTGCAAAAAAGCCAGAACCATTGTCAATTCAAACACCATTGAAATCTGGTACACAAATGATATTGGCATCAAGGGAGCTCCAAGCATTCTAGGTCAAGACTTGGGATTTGTTTTGGAAGTCAACCGTAACAATAATTTTATCATCACTGCAACCAAGATAGAAAAACTCAAGGTCATTCCAGAAAATGTTGTCCTTCCAAAATCAGATTTTCAAGTAATGGATCTATTATCCTACAGAGACCTGCTTTGGAAAGCAAGATTCACAACCATCAAGATATTCGAAAATGAAATCATCAATTTTTCCGATGCTTCCAGATCCAATGACAGTATTTTACGCTTTGGAAACGGCACCATCATTCTTAAAAAAGTAAAAATTCCAAAAATTATTCCTGGAAGTCAGATTTATGTTGACCTGACCGAGCAATCCAACGGCGATGCTTATGACAGGACTGGTTCGATTTTTTTGATCCCGATGGATTCAAAAATTTCATTTTTAGACGGATTACAAAATGGAGCCAAGACATTGCCTGCTTATGAAAATGGGAACGGAAAATCATATCTGGGAATGGTTCGAACGGAGAATTATAGTCCATTAATTGAACTGATGCGGTTCTTCACGCCTTTCGGAATCAAGGAATACAATCATCTTCAATTGAAAGAAAAGATTTGGAAAGAAAGTGCATTCTACCGTCAGGAAATTTCGGAACTGATTACGGTTTTAGACAATCAGGAAGTCTATATCGGCACTTTTATTGGAAATTACGACAAAGGCGGACATAAGATCAGTTTAAACCTCACCATTCATACCGAAGAAAATAAGACACCAAAAAGCAATATCGCATTTCCAATTTTCAACTCTACGAATGTAATGGAAATGGCTGGACAGGATTATGCCACGATGTTCAACAACGAGAAAGGCCTGGAAGTGACTTTTACTTTGGATAAGGATATAACAAACGCGCGTTTACGATACATTACTACTGGTCACGGCGGTTGGGAGAATGGCGATGAGTATTTGCAGAAGAAGAACACTATTATTTTAGATAATAAAGAAGCTTTCAGCTTTGTACCCTGGAGAACAGATTGCGGTTCTTACCGATTGTATAATCCTGCATCGGGAAATTTCAGCAACGGCTTATCGTCTTCGGATTACAGTCGTTCTAATTGGTGTCCTGGAATGTCGGCCAATCCTGTCTATATTGATTTGGGCAATTTGAAAGCGGGAAAACATACACTTTCTGTTAAGATTCCACTTGGGGAAGTAGAAGGCGGAAGCTTTAGTTTTTGGAATGTTTCGGGTGTAATAATTGGAGAGGCGCGAATTCAATAAAAACGAAAACGCCTGATAAGATTTTTATCAGGCGTTTTTTTTAGAACTATATTATTTAGTTCTCAAGGCTTTTATGGGCGATCATCCTTCCGTCGCGTATAATGACCTTTGATTCTTTTCTATTTTACTTTTTACATTCTTTCGGAACACAATTTTAGTCCCTGAATTTGCAACCTTATTTTATAGAACCGATGATATCGTATTTGGTAATAATATGATGCTTCCCATTTCCTAAATCAACCAAGACTGCCTGGTTATCTTTTGTGAAAAGCTTAGAAACTTCTTCAATGGCGGTTCCAACTTTTACAATCGGATATGGTTTGCCCATCACTTCACGGATTGGTTTTTCAGCTACATTTTTATCAGAAACATAACTTTGGAACAAATCTGTTTCGTCAACAGAACCTACAAAACCATTCACATCAATAACTGGAATTTGTGAAATTTTATATTTGCGCATTCTTTCGATGGCGTGTGAAACCAATTCTTCAGTACGAACAATTACCAACGGCTTGTCTATATGGTCCTTGATAACATCTTCTGCCTTTTTGATGTCTTCGTCAAGGAAACCTCTTTCACGCATCCAGTCATCGTTGAACATCTTGCCAACATAACGGCTTCCTGAATCATGGAACAACACCACGACAACATCTTCCGGCTTGAAATGTTCTTTCAACTGCAACAATCCTTTGATTGCCGAACCTGCTGAATTTCCAACAAAGATTCCTTCCTCAAGGGCAATTTTTCTTGTATAGACTGCAGCATCTTTATCCGTTACTTTTGTAAAACCGTCAATCAAGGAAAAGTCAACGTTTTTGGGAAGAATATCTTCTCCTATCCCTTCTGTAATATAAGAATAGATTTCGTTCTCGTCGAAAATCCCCGTTTCGTGGTATTTCTTGAAGACAGAACCATAAGTATCGATTCCCCAAATCTTGATGTTTGGATTTTTTTCTTTCAGGTATTTTGCAACACCTGAAATAGTACCTCCAGTTCCTACTCCAACTACAAAATGCGTAATCTTTCCTTCTGTCTGTTCCCAAATTTCCGGACCCGTTTGCTCATAATGTGCAATGGCATTTGAAGGATTGTCATATTGGTTTACATACCAGGAATTTGGTGTTTCTTCACCTAATTTCTTTGATACTGAATAATACGACCGTGGATCTGTTGGTTCAACATCAGTAGGACAAACCACAACTCTTGCTCCAACAGCACGAAGGATGTCCATTTTTTCTTTTGATTGCTTGTCTGTAATTACGCAAATAAGTTTGTACCCCTTTACGATTGCAGCCAACGCCAATCCCATTCCTGTATTTCCAGAAGTTCCTTCGATGATAGTTCCTCCAGGTTTCAAGCGCCCGTCTGCTTCGGCATCTTCAACCATCTTGACGGCCATCCTGTCTTTCACGGAGTTTCCCGGATTAAAAGTTTCTACTTTAGCCAGAACCAATGCATCTACTTCCTTAGTAACCTTATTTAGCTTTACCAAAGGCGTATTTCCGATGGTTTCCAATATATTTTTAGCGTATTTCATTTTTATTTGCGGTTTTATTGCGAAATCATTGCAAAGGTATTGATATTTAAATCGTTTCCAAAAGTACTGTAGTTTTTTCTCTAACCCTGATTGCAACAAATATCCTTTTTATTCTTCCTTTTAGAATAAAAAGATAGTGTGGAAAGCAGGAAAATGGATTCCAGAAATTGCCCTAGCGTTTCGTTCCTGAAATTTATTGGAAGAAATTCCAAACCAATCCGAAACGCACCATAAAATCCCTGTAAGGGTAGCTTGGTGCTGAATAGAAATCATTTCCTGTGAAGCTTGAATTGAAATGTTCAGCTTTGAGATAGATTCGGGTTTGACGGATTTTTGCATTGATGAAGAAATCAAACATAGGAAATTCACCTATTTCTTTTTGATTTTGAACATAAAATTCACCGATCAGAGGATTGTAATCGTTTGCAAAATATTTTGTAAAATAATTGAACGTTATACCTGTTTGCAGAAACATTGCCTTCTTGAAGAAATGATCTGAAAAATAGAGTGTATTTCTTGTGACAAGTTCTGGAACATTCAAAATAGCATTGTCCTGATCCACTTTCTGATAGAGAATAGTATTGTCTAGCGCAAATTTGCCGTATCGAAATTCCTTGCTCACTTTTAGCGAGAGGTAATTTATGGTATTGTCATACTGTTTAGGGGTTACCAGAAGCACATCTTCTGTGGTACTGTCATCACTAAAATATAATTTATCGTTCAAGGTAGTCAATTGCAAGGAGGCATTTCCCCATTTGGTATTGGCTGTAACCTTGAAATTATTTATTTTCTCATTATTGAAATCATTTACCCAATTATAAGCCTTGTAGCTGCTTTGATAAAGATTGTACATATGATCTGGCAATTTGCTTGTATTTTGATACTGGAATGAAAACAAATTATCATCATCCAAAGTATAAGTTGCAGATAAATCCAGATTGGACATTTCTTGATCGGAAATAGAATTTGAATAAAGTGCTTTTCCATTCCAACTGCCTTTTTGGTATCGGTATTGACCTCCAACGGTATTGATTCGATCTCCAATTGAACTTGGAATTGTTGGTGCATTGTCAAAAACCAATATTGAATTGTAATAATAGTTATACCTGAAATCTTCTACAAAAAACTGAAATTGCCCCAATGTCTTGTTTTCATAGGTAGCTCCAACTTTATTGTACATCCTATTATATCTGGTTTTATCCTTGATATTGGCAGCTATGTAAGAATCTCCAAATCTTTGAATGTATATATCTTCAGGCTCATTTGGAATCAATGTAACAAGCGTACCTTGGGTAAATTCAAAAAACTTATTTTCATAATTGAACTGGTGGTCGAAATATAAATTATTTTCCCCTTCTTCCTTATTGAATCGGAAATGATGATCCACAAAATACCTGTTACCATCCAATAATGATTTTGCATCTTGGAAATATACATTTAATCTCGCCCTGTCCTTGAAGTCTTCGTCCTTTCCTTCAAAATCTTGAGGATTTGTGATTCCACCATTTTCTCCATTTGACATATCTTGCGAAGTAATGTGCAAATTGACAGCATAGCGTTTGTTGGATGTATGATAACTAGTCGTGAAACGGAAGTTCCCCGTACTGGACAATTGGTTTACATATTTCCCCAAAGACCTTACCCCTTTATAGGCAACGGAAAAGTTCAATCTTTCAGACGTGTTTAAAGCAATAAAAGCATCCAATGACTGACCTTGCTCCATTACGGTCTTGAAATAAAGTTCGGTTAATGGCGTAGCAACTGAATAATAATTAATTTGATTGGCCTCAAGAAAGTTGAAGTGTTTTGCCTTGAAACCAAATTCAGGAAAGGGCGAAAAATCCTTTAACCCGTATTGGAGTGTTTGATATGTCTGCCCTTCATTGGCAAAAGGAAGTAGCCCGAAATTGTCTCTACGGAGATAATTATAGATGTATTCTTTTTGAATTGTCAGGGAAGTATCAATATAAGTCGTATCCCTTTCAAGGGTTACAACCCTGTACAAATCGATTGATGCCTTTGGTGCTTTTGCTTTAGGAGTTTTCTCGCCATCTAAATTACCACTTCTATCATTAGAACTCTGACTGCTAGGACTTGGATTACCTTTTTGCTTTCTTTGCGCTACGGTTATAAACGATAAGAGTAAAAATATAATTAATAGAACCTTCTTTGCCATCGATGTGAAACATTTGGGCAAAGGTAATTTTTTTTGTGTTAACTAAAATAAAAAACCCGCTCTAAAGCGGGTTTAAATTATATTAAAGTTACTGTGATAGTCCTTCTAAATTATATTTTAATAAACTTCTTGGTCAAAGATTGTCCTTCAGAAGCAAATCTTACAAAATAAACTCCTGATTGCAGATCTGAAACGTCTATTGTTTTAGTATTCAAATCAAACTTGGCCTTGAATACTTTTCCTGTCACATCAATGATAGAGATATCACTTATTGATGTAGAATCACCTATGTTGAAATTTAAAGTATTGTTTGTAGGATTAGGAAAAACAGACAACTTGCTTAATTCAAAATTCGGGGTAGAAAGTGTGGTTGTATTGAATCCAGATACAATAAGACTTACTGCTTGGCTTCCACCTTGCAAATTACCTTTATGTGTGATTTCAATCGTGTACGTTCCTGAAGCATTATTCACTTCTACTCTTTCAACATTGTCAACAATATTATCAGCCTTGATTGCTGCAGCCGCTACATTTGACAATTGCAACTTCCAAGGCAAGCTAACTTCCGCACCTTTTTTGATTCTCAAGTCCAAATCATTTACAAGTGCAGGCGTAGACAAGTTCAATTGATTATTTCTTGATACTCCTGCTGGATCCAACCAACAAATTGAAGCCTGCAATTTTTGCACATCCGTAACACTTACCTGTACACTATAAGTTTCTCCTTGGTTTAAAACAATCTCGGAAAGGATTGCGGTTGGTTGCGCAGCAAATGAATTCTGCATTAGGACAGCAGCTTTTTCAGCATCCAGAAAACCCCAGCCAAATTTTGCATCTGGACCAACAATTCCAGCATCAACAGCAGTATGACAAGCCAAGCCTTTCAAAGTTGAAGACCTCATAAAATTTCCTGAATTCAATTGACTGTAATACTGTTGCAGCAATAACAATGTTCCAGATGTATTTGGTGAAGCCATTGAAGTACCTGTTAAGGTTTCATAAGAAGTCGTACTCGTATTGTAACTAGAAAGAAGATTGGTTCCGTCAGCTGCAATGTCTGGCTTTATCCTACCATCATCTGATGGGCCTTGACTACTAGAACTATTTATAGGTACGAGCATCGATCCCGATGTTGGATTGATAATTGGGTTTGCATTTGCAACAACTAGATTGTTTTTAGAATTTTTCTCACCAGTTAATTTATCATATCCCATCGCCAAACCTTGTGTATAATTCTGAGTTCCAGTTCCATTATTACCAGCAGAAGCAACCATAAGATAGTATGGGGCATCTACAGCAATCAAATCCCAACTTCTAGCATCGTTGTTGTAACAGCCCGGCATCCAAGCAGGAACATTCATAGCACCTGTGTCAGTTACGACTGGCACTCCATAGGAATGATTAGAAAGTAGCAAACCATTATTCGTAATCTCAGAAACAACTTCATTGGAATCAAGATTCCAGTTATAAGAAACCAAGGCGGCTTTCGGAGCCATTCCCTTAGCATCAGCATTCACACCTTTTGCCACCATTGTTCCTGCAACATGTGTTGCATGGCTGTCAGTTGGCGAACTCGGAACAGGAGAATCAGGTGTTGTCACTCTTGTAACAGCCGGAGTCGCATCATTCATAAACTCAACGTGGTTCATCAAGACCTTTCCTCCATCCCAGATACCAATCCTCATATTCTGACCCTCGAGATTCAGCCCAAGGCTTCCACCATTATGAAGCCTTGAAGTACGAGTTGCTTCTGCGGCATTTTTATTATCATTGGAAACGTACAAAGGTTTTCCATCAACAATGTCCTTGATTTCATACAAGCCACCATCCGTTGCCGTAAATCTTTTTTTAATGCCAGGATTATTATTCAAAAACAAAGCGATCCTTTCATCCTTGGCATTTTCATTTTGTTGAATCTCTTTGGACAATTCATTTAAAGCAAAAACATTTGTATTGGATATGATGGTTCTTTTCTGGGCATCCGTTTGACTGAAAGCAATCGAGCCAGCAAAGAAGAGAACAAATGAAGTAAAATATTTCATGGTACTTAAATTTTAATAAACGCAAATATATAAAAAAATGTTGTAGAAATGACATTGTAAAAAAAAAGCTACCACATATAGTGGTAGCCTTTTTATCAAAATTCGAAGAAATCTTTACTCAGGAAAAGAGAAAGGGAATTCCAAGGATTGTGTAAATTCAGAACCTTGTGCAAGTATCTTACCAGTACCTACATTACGCAATGTAAATGAACCATTACCTGATGTACAACACATACCGTCACCATACAGATCATACATTACAAAAGTATAATCCCCATCAGGCAAACAGAATGAAAATTCTTGTTTAGGCTGAGCAGCATTACTTCCAGTATCCGTATATGGTCCACCAGTCTCGATAACGTTAGCACCTTCGTAAAGTTCCCAAACCGTTTCAGATCCATAACGATCCAAGATCAATTCCAAAACAACATCGTTTGTAGGACAAACCACTTTTGCCGTAAGCATCAGAGGAGCATCTCCTTTAAAAGTACCATCTGTAAAATCAGCATCAACAAAATCAACTGCCAACACCTTTCCTAGACCAGAAGATTTAATGGTTACAGAGAAAGAACCTTCTCTTGTGTTAGCTGGTATCGTTACCGTTGCTGGCAAGGTATAATCAGCAGGAGCCAAGGTCGTCAATTCAGCGTTAGCTACCAAGCTATACACTCTATCAGAACCAGAAGCATTAGTAGCATAAATCTTAACTTCATGTGTTGCAGTAGTTGCCTCCGGATCAAATCCAAATATCCTGTCGTTCTCAAAAGAAACGTGAGGAACTACGGTAACATCCTTATCTTCCTCGCAGCTTAAAAAAAGCCCTGCCGAAAGAAACATTAATAATAAAGATATTTTTTTCATATTTTATATTTTAGTTGTTAGTATTGAATGAATTAGTTATTAATAGACGGGTCCATAAATGGATTTCTATCAATCTCTGTTTGTGGAACTTTCAAAAAGAACAACGGACTGTCAACAGGAACTGTCAACACTACTCTATGAACATTATCCCTAACAATAGATCTCTTCAAACGTTTGGCATCCATAAATTCAACACCAACTTCTCCATACAATTCTTTTCTTCTTTCCAATAAGATTTCGTTAAGCAATGCCGCACCTGTAGATGTAGATCTTGCTGCAGCAGGATCTCTATCGGACTGCAAGGCAAACAATAAATCTTTAGCAACTTCCGTATTACCCAAATTGAATTGAGCTTCAGCATCGATCAATACCATTTCTGATTTTCTCATAATTGGTAAATCTGCATCAAAAGTGAAGGCAAACTTTGTAGTAACATATTTTCTCCAAGGAGTAGCCACACCATAGATGTCAAAGAATTTCTTTCTAACATCCGTATCAGCAAACTGGTTAACAAAAACAGAATTCACATAAGTTGCCTGGTATGTCTGCGTCAAGTGATCCGTCATAGAATGCGGAGCTGCAAAATAATAAGTAGTTTCAACAGCATCTTGGTACATAGCCCAAAGCCAGTCTTGATCTGTCATATCATTGAAACCTCCAGCCCAGTTTGTAGAAACTACAGCAGCAGCAGCATTACCTCCGTAAGCAGCAGCAGCAGCAGCAGAAGCTCCAGCCCAATCATCTTGAGTCGTCAATAATACCTGAGCCAACATTCCATTGGCAACAGACTTATTAATGTAACTTTTACCCAATCTTGTCTCAGGCAAATCAACAACAGCATCTTGCAAGTCAGTCTTGATCAACTCATAAACTTCTTGTGTAGTACTTGGTGGCGCAGCCTCACTAGTTCCTGTTACAGGTCCTGTATAAATAGGCAACTTGGCTGCTGTTGGATTAGAAGTGTAATTAGGAGCAAAATCCAAAACCAATTGAAAATAGTGATAAGCCCTGATTGCCTTACCCATAGCGATAAGTTCTTTCTTATCCGTTTCAGGCAATTCACTTCTTTCCGTACCTGAAATCAATTGATTGGCATGAAAAATCATTTCATAATTGAACCTCCAGTTGAAAACCGTTCTCCTGTAATTTGGCTCCCTGTTTTCGTGCACATAATCAAAAGCATACCAGTTATCTGCCTGGATCAAATCATTGCCTTTCATACTTCTCGCAAAAAACAAAGAGTATAAACCACCAGCATCAGTAGCAGTATATTGTCCTCTGTATCTTCTCATAATACCCGTCACATAAGAATCTGCAAGGGTTCTGCTAGAGAAAACAACATCGGTCGTCAAACCAGATTCATCTCTAGGCTCATCCAAGAAATCATCTGAACAACTTGTAGTAACCACAAGGGCACTGACAAGAACAAAGGCAAATTGAACACCTTTTTTAATAAAATTTATTTTTTTCATAATACTAATTTTTTTTTATTAGAATGACAAAGTCACACCAGTTGAAACTGTTCTGAACTGTGGAGACCTTCTTGCTGTTGTTCCTCCAAAGGATTGTTCCGGATCAATTCCTTTGTGTGACTGAAAAGTCACTACGTTATCAGCTTGAACAAAAAAGCGAACATTGCTGAAACCAACATTTTTAACCATATCAGCAGGCAAGTTATAACCCAATGTTAAACTTTTCAGTCTCAAATAATCATTATCAAACAAGAATCTATTTGACTGTGCAGCATCATTATTATTACCTACAATCAATCTAGGAACATCTGTAATATCCCCTGGATTCTGCCATCTGTTCAAGTTATCTGGATGCGCATTACCTCCTGGAGAAGAAAATCCGTTCATCAAGCTAGAATAATCTGTATCAAGAATCTGACCACCTACACTGAAGTTGAAAATAAGATTCAAATCAAAATTCTTGTATCGCATGTTAGAAGTAAAACCTCCTTCAAAATCAGGCAAAGAAGAACCTTGATAGTATCTAGTAGCTTGATCGTATTGCTTGGTAGTTTCCCTTCCTGTAACATTACCAGCTCCATCTGTAATATCTTTAAACCACATAGCACCTCCATCAGCAGGATCAACACCGGCCCATTCTTGGATAAAGAAATCATATATAGACCTACCCACTTCCCATTGCTTAGTACCAGTAAGAATTGGGTTCTCATCTACCAATTTCTTTACTTCATTTGTATTCTTTGATATATTGATGTTTGTTTTCCAAGTAAAATCTTTTGTATCAATATTTACAGAATTCAATACAAGTTCATAACCTGTATTATCTACTTTACCAATATTTGTTGTAATTGTATTTCCAGGAACACCAAAACTATCAACAAGCGGCTTGTTCAAGATCAAATCCACAGAACTTTTCTTGTAGTAATCAAAAGATCCAGACAATCTATCATTAAAGAATCCAAAATCCAACCCTACAGAAACCTGTGCCGTTTTTTCCCATTTAAGATTGATATCAGAAACACCACTTAACAAAACACCAGGAATTCCTTCATTGTTCCATCCTGAACCAAAAAGCGATTGATAAGGGAAATAATTTGTTCCCAAATCCTGATTACCCAACTCACCATAAGAACCTCTCAATTTCAAGAAGCTGATAAATTTACTGTCTTGCAAGAAACTTTCTTTAGAGATAATCCAACCTCCACCTGCAGAAAAGAACGTACCCCATCTAACATCCCTGTCAAATCTTGTAGAACCATCCCTTCTCACACTACCTTCAACAAAATACTTGTCATTGTAATTATAATTCAATCTACCCAAATAACTGTTAATCCTTTCCATACTTACAGAACCTGAAACACTTTCTGGAACCGTAGAACTACCTAGATTAGCAAGACCTGGCAAGAAACCAGTACCCTGGGCACTCATATTATCAACAGTCAAAGTATAAGCCTCAATGATAGCATCAGCAGCTAAATTATGATTTCCGAAACTCTTGTTAAAATGAAGACCATTGATTGCATTCAATGTAGAAGTGATATTTCTAGCTTGCGTAACACGACCTCCAACTAGAGCCGCAGCACCAAACAAATCATCATCAAAACTGAAAGAATCAAACAAGAAATTTTCATAATTCACCCTTGTCTTGAATGTTAAAGATTCAAAGATTTTAGCCTCAGCAAAAGCAGAACCCAAATAACTTGTTCTTCTTTGTCTTTCTTTACCTAAATAGATATTTGCAACTGCATTTTCTCCTCCATTTACAGGTCTAGTTGCATTAACCGATTGACCAGTAAAATTTCCGAAATCGTATTGCGTATTACCATTAGCATCCAAAGCCAACGCTCCAGCAGCATCTCTTCTATACAAAGGATAAATACTAGAAAGCGAATAGATCCAACCGATAGCCTGAGTAGTAGAACCACTCGTTTGATCAGGATTACTAGAATTAGAATAAGAGAAACTAGAATTCAAACCAACTTTCAACCAGTCATTGATTTGAGAATCAACATTTAATCTAGTTGTAATCCTTTCAAAATCCGAAGTAATTACCGGACCATCTTCTTTCAGATAATCAACAGACAAGAAATAGGTAGTCTTGTCATCACCTCCAGAAATATCAAAGCTATGATTTGTTCTCAACATAGTTCGTCTAGTCAATTCTCTTTGCCAATCAGTTTCCCAAAGCAATTGAGCACCAGGAACCAATTGACCCGAAGCATCAATAGGATTAGCAACTCCATAAGGATTATAACCCAACCTATCAATCAACTGAGTTGAAGCATTTGAAGCAGCAGTAGTACTGCTTTGCCCTAAATCCATATTGGTATTTCTGATCGCTTCCCAAGTAAGTTTCATATTTTGTTCAGTACCAAGTCTATCATGAAGACCTACTGCCAAATCAGAAACCCCAACTTGAGATCTTATGTTAATTCTTGGAGCCGAATTCTTCTTACCTCTCTTGGTCGTAATGATGATTACACCATTAGCACCCCTAGATCCATAAAGAGAAGCTGAAGCTCCATCTTTCAATACAGACAAACTTTCTATTTGATCCTGGCTAATTGTATTGATGTTACCATTAAATGGAGCACCATCTACAACAATAAGTGGCCCAGCACCAGCAGTCAAACTCGCAAAACCCCTAATTCTGATTTCAGGGTTACTTCCTGGCTGACCACCAGCAGTAATCATACTAACCCCTGCTACAGTTCCCTGCAAAGCTTTCAAAGGAGAAGTTACTTGTTGATTACCGATAACATCTGCACTAATAGTACCAATAGAACCTGTTACAGCTTCTCTTTTCTGCGTACCGTAAGCTACTACAACAACCTCACCCAATTCCGTAGAATCTTCAGCCATCACAATATTTACAGAACTTGAAGCACCAATAGTTACTGATTGCGCTTTGAAACCTAAAAAGGTAAATTCAAGAACCTGTCCAGCACTAGCCTTGATAGAATACTTTCCATCAAAATCAGTCTGAGTACCATTCGTAGTACCTTTTACCACAACAGAAACACCTGGTAAAGGCATTCCGTTTTCCGTAACAACACCTGTGATTGTTTTTTCTTGTGCAAACGAAAACTGCATAGAAAACGCTAATAATAGCGCAAAAATCCATTTGAATTTCGATCTCATATAAAATTTAATTTGAATTAGTTATTCCGCAAACTTCTTAATAATTTCTTAATTAAACAAATATTTACACTGAATAATCTGAAAATTAACTTTTGAAGACTTTGCAATAACTAGCTTCATTCAATACATTATTCTCTGCTTAGATGCGCTAATTTTAAAAAGGTTGCGCAGAAAAAGTATTTTTAATTAAATTATTCGCTAAAATGGTTTTTAAACCTCTAAATTTCATTTACTTGAATCCCCTTATTTTACTACTAACACAGGCATTATGATAATTTATCTTAACCATAATATTATCTTAGGAAATAAATAAAAAAAACTTAATTTTGAACGCTCTTTAGGGATTAAATTATCTAAAACTTGACCCCAGATTAAATTAAAAAACCTTAAATGCTACTCAATAATTTCTCAAATTTCCTACTTGAAGCCGGCACTGATGAAGCCGGAAGAGGCTGTTTGGCAGGTCCTGTTACAGCAGCGGCAGTTATATTGCCTGAGGATTTCAATTTAAATCTGCTAAATGATTCAAAAAAACTCTCGGAAAAAACTAGAGACTTTTTAAAACCCATGATAGAAGAGCTAGCCATTTGCTATTCCGTAACTCACTTGGATCCACTGGTTATAGATGAAATAAACATACTCAATGCATCCATAAAGGCAATGCAAGAATGTGTTACAAAACTAAACACCACCCCTTTATATGTTATTGTAGACGGAAACCGATTTAAACCCATCAACAACATTCCTTATAGCTGTATTATAAAAGGAGATTCCTTATATACGAGTATTGCAGCCGCTTCGGTTTTAGCAAAGACGTATCGTGATGAATATATGAACAGGATCCACGAAGAATTCCCTATGTACAACTGGAAGCAAAACAAAGGCTACCCTACAAGAGAACACAGGGACGCCATCCGAAAATACGGAACGACAAAATACCACCGAATGAGTTTTCGATTATTACCGGAACAGCTGGAATTGGAATTATGATCGAAGATCTTAGATTTCAGATTTCAGATTGAAATTGCATTCAAAAAGCAACTGAAAGTTTTTCAGTATCTTTTCTTTCACTTCTGTTTCATCCACTCTTTCAACACCGAGTTCCACATTTAAAGAAGTCACTGCTTTTCCACGGATACCACATGGGATTATATTATCAAAATAACCCAGATCAACATTTACATTCAAGGCAAGGCCGTGCATCGTAACCCAGCGGGAAGCACGAACGCCCATTGCGCAAATTTTTCGAGCAAATGGTGTTCCTACATCTAACCATACACCAGTTTCCCCTTCACTTCTTCCAGTTTTCAAACCATAGTCACCAAGTGTCAAGATGATGGCTTCTTCCAGGAAACGTAAATATTTATGAATGTCGGTAAAGAAATTTTCCAGATCCAGGATAGGATAGCCCACAATCTGGCCTGGACCGTGATAAGTAATATCACCACCACGGTTGATTTTATAAAAACTGGCGCCTTTTGCTTCCAATTGCTTTTCAGAAAGCAGCAAATTACTCAAGTCACCACTTTTTCCTAAAGTATAAACATGGGGATGCTCTACAAAAAGGAAATAATTGGGTGTTTCAAAATCCGTTTCCTCCCTCCTGTTCCTGATCTTCAAATCAACAATATCTTTGAATAATTCCTCCTGATACCGCCATGTCTCGTTATAATCTTTTACTCCTAAATCCTGAAGTTGCACTGATTTGTTCATTTTGCAAATTTACAGGATTATTGAGATTTACAATCAAAAGGATATCACAATTTAGTTATCAAGCACGACTTCTAAAAATGCCACTTCTGGCCTATCCAAACAATCCAATAAAGCTTGTTTTAAAGTTAGCGTTTTCCTATCCGGTGATAAGATTGCATCCGGGTTTGAAAACGATTTTATTTTTCTGGGAAAATGATAATGGGACGTGTAACTGAAGTTTGAGATATTGATTGTCTTTTTTGCTGATTCCATGGTTTCCTTATATTCATCATAATTGGCCTGATTCAAGACCTTGAAAGTCCTCTTAAAAATTGTTCCATCAAAAGCATAAGTCAAATGAGTTCTTTTGCCTTCCGGTTTCATCGGATAATTATTCTGCAAATCATCTACATAATCTAAAATCTTCGACAAATCTTCAACATGATTTATATCTTTAAAAGGCCTGGAAACTGATTTCCTGTATTCTTTGGCATACGAGTCTTTTTTAATATGCACTTTTACATCCTCATACTTTCGAAGCAATTCCTGATGTTGGGGCAAGAATCTTGAAAAATTTTCTTTTTCCTCCTCAATAACATTTTTCACAATATAAGTCGAATCTACAAATTCATCCAGTACCGAATAATCATCACCTTGGAATTGCATAAAAATACCTTCATCCCTTACACATTCTGCTGTTATTTGCCCAGTCCCGTCTTCGTTGATATAAATATCTTCTTTAAAATGACAACTTGAAGCCAAAAACAAAATCAAAAGTGCTTTTGTAAAAATTATTTTCATTAGCCTGTGTTTTTCTGACATAAACTAACAAATAAATATGTTGAAATCTCAATAAAAAATAGTCATTAACCAATCATTAACAGATTTTATAAACATTTGATTGCTATGATGAGCAAATAGTTCAAACTGACTCCTTTTAATTCAAAATCCAAACCATTTGAAACTTTGCGACTTTCAAACTTATACGCTACATTTGCAACTTCAAAAATAACATCAAAATGGCACTATCGGAACAAGAAATCATCAGGAGAGAAAAACTGAATACTCTCCGCGAACTAGGCATCAACCCTTATCCTGCGAATTTATTTCCAGTGAACCACACTTCGAAGCAAATAAAGGAGAGCTTTGAAGAAGGCAAGAAGGTTGTAGTGGCGGGTCGCTTGATGAGTGTTCGTGATCAGGGAAAAGCTTGCTTTGCTGAATTGCAGGATAGCGAAGGCCGTATCCAATTGTACCTGAACCGGGATGTAATTTGCCCAGAAGAAGACAAGACACTTTACAATCAGGTATTCAAAAAACTAACGGATCTAGGAGATTTCATAGGAATCGAAGGCGAGTTATTTACCACTAAAGTAGGCGCTCAATGCATCAGGGTAGACAACTTCTCTGTATTAAGCAAAACCCTTCGTCCATTGCCTTTACCAAAAGTTGACGAAGAAGGAAAAGTACACGATGCCTTTAACGACGCGGAATTGCGTTACAGGATGCGTTATGTGGATTTAGTCGTGAATCCGAATGTGAAAGAAGTTTTTATGAAGCGTACAAAATTGTTCACCGCCATGAGAAACTTCTTCAACGAGGCCGGATATATGGAAGTTGAAACACCAATCTTGCAAGCAATCGCAGGTGGTGCTGCTGCACGGCCATTTATTTCGCACCATAATGCCTTGGACATTCCATTATACTTGAGAATTGCAAACGAATTATACCTTAAAAGATTAATCGTTGGTGGTTTCGATGGTGTTTATGAATTCTCTAAAAACTTCAGGAATGAAGGAATGGACAGGACGCATAACCCTGAGTTTACCGCAATGGAAATTTATGTAGCTTATAAAGACTACAATTGGATGATGGAATTTACGGAAAAATTGCTTGAGCATTGTGCAATTGCTGTAAATGGTACTTCAGAAACAACTTTTGGAGAGCATAAGGTAGATTTCAAGGCACCTTACGCAAGAGTCACGATGACAGATGCCATCATAAAATATACAGGATTTGATATTTCAGGCAAGACCGAAGCAGAGCTTTTTGACGCAGCTAGAGGCATGGGAATTGAAGTGGATGGAACTATGGGTAAAGGAAAACTGATCGATGAGATTTTTGGTGCCAAATGCGAAGGAAATTTCATACAGCCAACTTTCATTACAGATTACCCAAAAGAAATGTCTCCTTTGTGCAAAGAGCACAGGGACAATCCTGAATTGACAGAGCGTTTTGAGTTGATGGTATGCGGAAAAGAGATAGCAAATGCTTATTCTGAACTTAATGACCCGATTGACCAGAGAGAACGCTTTGAAGCGCAATTAAAATTGGCGGAAAAAGGCGATGACGAAGCGGGACAATTCATTGATGAAGACTTCTTGAGAGCTTTGGAATACGGAATGCCGCCTACATCCGGACTTGGAATCGGAATGGACCGATTGATCATGTTCCTGACAAATAATGCTTCCATTCAAGAAGTTTTGTTTTTCCCGCAAATGCGTCCGGAAAAGAAACAAGTGGAACTTACTGAAGAAGAAAAGTTCATCATCGTCCTATTAAAAAACAATGAAAGCAAGATGGAGTTAGGCACTTTAAAAGCCAAATCCGATTTGAGCGGAAAAAAATGGGATGCTGCAATGAAAGGCCTTTCCAAGCAAGGCTTGACAAAGGTTGTAGTTGATGGCGATTCTAAAATCGTTGAACTGGCAGGATAATATATTCCACCTTTATAAATTAAAACGGAGCTCAATAATGAGCTCCGTTTTTTATTTTAACTGATACCAATACCAGATCTACTTGCAATTGTAATCATAAAAACGATCGAAAGACAACAAAGAACTAGATCAGAACTAAAGTGATCGCACTTCTACTCGATTTGATGGCTTGTATTTTTATTCATCCCACCCTACCAAAGAAAAAGGAACCCTCGCGAGTTCCTCTTCTTAATATCTTATGCTTTTTAAATTGATTAATTAAACTTGTTAAGTACGTCTACATATGTTCCTGTGATGGTAACATTGCTGTTCTTGGTTACATTTCCGTGAACCGTTATGGAAGAATTTGAACCTAGAAATTCCAATTTTGCTCCACTGTTCAATACCAGATTACCATAAACCACAACACTCCCTTCTACCCTGAAAGTACCATTTATATGGAAGGTCGTATTGTTATTATTGTATTGCCCTTGAGCCAACGAACCTTTCAAAGTAAAGATTCCATTACTGTTTACATTCAATTGTTGCGCTACAGATAACGAACCACAGAACGTCAGGTTTTGATTTACATTAATACCTTGCAAAGCTGCTGAACCTTGATAGCTTAGCGTTTCTCCTGAATTAACATTCAACCATTGTCCTCCGTTGTAAACAGCAAAAGCAGTACAATCAATTGAAGAAACGGTCACCTTCTTGATGATTTTCAAACCACCGGTTCCTGTTGCTACAAAGATATAATCTCCCGCACTTTTAACGTAATTGGAAGATCCTCCCAATTGGATTGAACCTAATAAATTCAAGCTTCCGCTTGCTTTCTTGTACACATAAACTCCAGCAGCACCATTCGCAACATAAACGAAATCTCCATTTACAGAAACGGCGTTTGTCACTACATCATCCTGATCTATATCAGGCAAACCTGTTGGAAGGGAAAGTGTCTGCAACAAGCTTCCAGAATTCAAGTTATATACTTTCAAACCCTGGTATCCTTCCGAAACCAATAAATCATTTCCTTGAAAATCAATTGTCCTTTTTGCATCCAAAACATCAGAAGAAGTCGAGAAAGAAGATTGCAACGCCAAGTTATCAGCATTGAAGACTTTCACACCATCTGACCCGCTCAAGACAACAATTTTATTATCAATACGTCCCATAGCCCTTAAATCTGCTATAGCAATTGTAGTTTCAATTGCATTGGTCGTTTTGTCAATCTTAGCGACAACACCATTGTTTCCAGAAACGCCATAATATTTCGAATCTGCAACAGCTAGTCCGGTTGCTACATTTCCTACCAAGGAAACCGCAGCATAATTATTTGTAAGCATTCCATTTTGAAGAGGCATTTTTGCTACAAAGGCAGGACTTGTCAATGCTCCATTAGCATCAACATTTGTTGCTCCGGCAATATAAAGCTGACCATCATTATAAACCACCGTACTGATATCCGTATTCGGCAAAATAGCCTGGACAACCAATTGAGGGTTATTAGGTTGGGAAACATCAATAACATCAATTCCACCTAAATAAACATCACCCTGAGTGTTATAAGAAACATACACATAATTATCTTTAACATCAACGTGGGAAGCTGTCAATGTTACACCATTATAACTTGGAGGGTTGACTTCTGCAACCAATGACATTGGAAAATCAGATGAAGAATTCCCATCTCTAGCAGCAACATTACCATCTACAACCAAGTTGATAACTCCAGAATTTTGAAAATTCATCCTATTGGCCAAGCTTTTAGGATCAGTATTAAGGATTACTTTTTGCTCTTGATTGCCTTCTGAATTGGTATCATCATTCTGACAAGCTTGCAAAATAACTAAGACGCACAATGAAAGTGCCAATAAACTTTTTTTCATAATAATAAAAGTGGGGTTTTCCGGCACAAAGTTACATCTTTTTACACATCTAAGACGATATCCCATAGTTCTTTAACTGCGTTTTCCTGCATTTGGTCGAATTTAACAGAAGTAAAAACAATTTTTACGATACCAATTAAACCTTTTCGAATATCAAATGTCCAATTGATATAACTTTTAAAAAAAATAGTATGAAAAAATTAATTGCTGTTGCATTATTATTTGTTGGGATGACAAGTTTTGCACAAGAAAAAATTACAAAAGAAGACAAGGAGACACAAAGAACTGAAATGGACAAGCTTAGTCCAGAACAAAGAAATCAATTGCGCTTAAAAGAATTGACTTTGGAACTTGATCTTACTGCTTCTCAACAAAAAGAAATGGCCAAGATAATAGCTGAACAAGACACAAAAAGAGAAGCTATAAAGGCCGAAATGAAATCTAAAAAAGAGGGCAGCAAAAAACTCACAACCGACGAACGTTTTGTGATGAAAAGCAAAATGCTGGATGAGAAAATTGCCTTGAAAGAACGAGTAAAAAAAATTCTTACTCCTGAACAGGTTGAAAAATGGGAGAAACTAAATAAAGACAAAGGCAGGAATTTCAAAAAAGGACCTAAAAGATTGGCAGGAAAGAAATTGGAACCGAAGCAAGAATAAAAATAAATGTTGTGTTTTTATTTAAAATTAATTAGATTTGGCAGAACTAAAAACTAATCCTTTATCCATTATGAAAAATATATTTGTAGCATTGGCATTATTTTTTGCTCTTGGAGCAAGCGCTCAGGTTAAAAAAGCTCCTGTTAAACAGGCTTCTGCCAGTAAAGCTCCAGCCAAAGAGTTGACTACTTTTGAAGCAGGTCAGAAAGATTTTGATGCATTGAATGCTTTTGTTACTGTCGAGGAATCATCAAAAGTCAACCTTGTAAAACTTTTTGAAAGCAAGCACAGGGATTTAAGGTCATCTGCTACACTATCAGAAGAAAGAAAAACGGTCCTTTCAAGCTATATTGCTGCAAGGCTGGAGGAATTTCTAGGAGCTGAAAAATTTGCCAAGGTAAAAGGAAATGCCGCATTGTTTTCCAAATTGACAAAATAAAAATACTCTTTACATAAAAAAACGTCCTGAATTTCAGGACGTTTTTCGTTTAGAATAGTTTCGATACTTTTCTTATCGCTTCTATTGTAAAATCCAAGTCATTATAACTTAAGGCATCGGTTATAAACCAGGTTTCATAAGCCGATGGGGCAATATAAATGCCTTCTTTCAATAATCCGTGGAAGAATTTCTTGAACATTGGATTATCGCCTTTTCCTGCCGTTTTAAAATCTACAACAGGGTCTGCATCAAAATGAACCGATATCATTGAACCTACTCTGTTTATGGTAAACGCTACGTTATTCTCTTTCAAAACCTTGTCAATTCCAGCCTCCAGATAAGCTGTCTTTGCATCCAATCTCTTGAAAATTTCTTCATCTTCGTTCAAAGCCTGCAACATTGCCAGACCCGCAGCCATAGCCAGAGGATTACCAGACAATGTTCCTGCCTGATAGACAGGACCTATCGGGGCAAGATAATTCATTATTTCTTCTCTTGCTGCAAAAGCTCCAACCGGCAAGCCTCCACCAATCACTTTTCCGAAACAGACAATGTCGGCCTGAATACTATATAATTCTTGAGCTCCTCCTTTTGCAAGACGGAAACCTGTCATCACTTCATCAAAAATCAACACTATTCCGTTGTCATCGCAAAGTCTCCTCAAGGCTTCTAAAAATCCTTTTCGAGGCGGAATACAGCCCATATTTCCTGCAACTGGCTCGATAATTATGGATGCGATTTCTCCCTTATTGGCATTGATCAAAGTTTCAACACTTTCCAGATCATTATAATCTGCCAGTAAAGTATCCTTGGCTGTTCCAGCTGTAACACCTGGACTATTTGGAGAACCAAAAGTCACAGCACCGCTTCCCGCTTGAATCAGGAAGGAATCTGAGTGACCGTGATAACAGCCCGCAAACTTGATGATTTTATCCCTGTTTGTAAAACCTCTTGCCAATCGGATGGCACTCATACAAGCTTCAGTTCCTGAATTCACAAACCTGATCTTGTCGATTCCCGGCACCATTTGTACAGCCAGAGTTGCAATTTCGGTTTCCAAAGCAGTTGGCATTCCAAAAGAAGTTCCCAATTTCGCCCTGCTGATCACAGCCTCAACAACTGGCTCATAAGCGTGACCCAGAATCATGGGCCCCCAAGAATTGATGTAATCAATCAGCCTTCTGTCATCTTCATCATACAAATAAGCTCCTCTTGCGTATTTTACAAAAATGGGGGTTCCTCCTACTGCCTTGAAAGCTCTTACAGGCGAGTTTACACCACCCGGAATTACTTTTTCTGCCTCAGCAAAAAGCTGGCTACTTCTTTGGTATATCATTTTAAATTTAGAATTTAGAATTTAGAATTTGCCCTTAGAATTGAGCATTTTCTTAAATTCGATATTTATTTTACTATTAGCCTCTGTCCGATTGAAAGTGTATTGTCCGAAAGATTGTTTTTTTCCTTTAATTGATCAACGGTCAGGTTGAATTTTTTTGAAATGGAATAGAAAGTATCGCCTTTTTGAACTTCATATAGATTTCCAACCTGATGGTCTGCTATCTGGATTGGCTTGTTTGCCTTTTCTGAAGGAACAAAATTATTTCCCAAAACCTCCGCGTCATATTGATGCAAATTGTAACGTTCAATGTATCCAATTAATTTTTCCGGGTATTTCGGGTCCGTGGCATAACCTGCTTTTCTCAAACCTCTGGCCCAAGCTTCATAATCGCCTTTTTCCAACTCAAACAGGCTTGCATATCTGCTTCTTCCTGTTAAAAACAAAGCGTGGTCCTTGTATGATTCCGCCGGATCTTTGTATTTCCTGAAACATTCTTGTTCGGCATCGTCGTCGTGATGAACCGTTTCACCTGTCCAACCGGTATGGCATTTTATACCAAAATGATTGTTGGAATTCTTGGCAAGGTCACCCCTTCCCGCACCAGATTCTAATATTCCTTGTGCCAAAATGATACTGGCAGGAATTCCGTAAGTCTTCATATTCCCTTTTGCAATCTCCTTAAAATCATCTACATAATTAAAAACCACATCGCTATAAACCACTGTCTTTGAAGTAGATTCAATTACTTCCTGTCGGTTATTTGAGTTGGAATTCGTAGTAGAGCCTGTTTTTTTTGTCGTAGTGGTAGGCTTTCTCGTTGCAACCGATCTGTTTGTTTTTGGAGGTGTCTTCTTGGTGGTTCGAACATATTTCTTGGAAGAATTACAACCAACGAAAACTAAAATGGTGAGTAGGAATAGGATTTTTTTAAACATCTGTATTTATTTTGGATAATTTCTTTTTTTCTAACAACTGATTCATCCCTGCAATGCCTTGAATACCGCCGGTATGAATGATTAAAATCTTGGAATTGCTTGGAAAATAATTGCCTTGTATCAAATTGATAACGCCAAAAACCATCTTTCCTGTATAAATCGGATCTAAAAGAATCCTGGTTTTTTCTAGAAATTGATTCAAAAACAGCACCAATTCCTCCGTGATTTTCCCATAACCTCCAAAATGATAATCTGTTATCAGTTGCCAATTATCGTGCTGGGCAAAATTACGAATTTCATTTTGTAAAAAGGCACCTTTTAACGCAGGGAAGCCCAAAACTTTCTGATTTGGATAGGCGCTATTGATGATCCCTGAAATGGTTCCGCCCGTTCCGACTGCACAGCAAACATAATCAAAGACCGCATCTTCCGGCCTCAAAATTTCTTCACACCCTTTAACTGCAAGCCCATTTGTTCCACCTTCCGGTATCAGATAAAAGCTCCCGAATCTTATTCTCAATTCTTCTAAAAAATCTTCACTTGCCTTTTGTGAATAGGCTTCCCTTGAAATAAATTCAAGCTGCATTCCGTTTTCCTTTGCAAATTTCAAGGTCGGATTTTCATCTATTTTAGCAGCCAATTCATCGCCTCTGATAATTCCAATTGTTTTGAAACCTTCCATTTTTCCTGCCATTGCAACTGCCGCAATATGGTTGGAAAAGGCTCCGCCAAAAGTCAGCAACGTCATCTGATTTTGTTTTTTAGCCTGGAGCAGGTTATACTTCAGTTTTCGAAATTTATTTCCCGAAACAAAAGGATGAATCAAATCTTCACGCTTGATGAAGACTTCTATATTTCGTTCATTGTCCTTAAAGGCAAATTGATTTCCGGCCTCTATTATTTCAATCATTCCTTAAATATTTGAGAAAACTCCAGAAAGGCATTTCTTCTATATAATTCAGATTTTGCTCGTTTGCATAAGCTTCCCGTTCAAAACTTATATTCCTGTACGCCTTGCTCTTATCCTTGAATTGTATCCATCGAAACAAAAATTCCAGCATGTACCAAATTAAGAAAGGCAAGACCAACATCTGGATTTGCTGCTTGATATGGATTTTTTCATGATTGACAAGTACTTTATTCCCCTTGTCGAAATCACTCCTGATCATTACAAAAGGGAACAAGGTCAAGCCATTATATCCTTTGGGAATTAAATATTTCGTAACGATAACAAACATTAGTTGTAAAGTTTATAAATTTGTAGCTATGAACGAGCAAAATAAGGAAAATAAATTAATTGAGGGCGAAGATTTCTATTATACGCCCGAAGGTTATAAATGTTTTACTGAAAAACACCACCTCAAACGTGGCTATTGCTGTAAAAGTGGTTGTCGTCATTGTCCTTATGGATATGATAAGAAGACAGGAACAAACAAAAGGACTTCTTAGATCTTTAGACTTCTTGGACGTTTCAGACTGAATTAAATTGAGAATGATTTTAGATAAAATATATTGAACTTGCTTTCTTATAAACTTAGCGGCTCAGAAACTTAGCAACTTAAAAAATGACTTTCCAAGAACAAATACAACAAGGAATTCCATCGGTTTTACCACAACCAAGACCTTACGAAACGGATATAAATCACGCTCCGAAAAGAAAAGAAATCCTTACGAACGAAGAAAAAAAACTGGCGGTTCGTAATGCTTTACGCTATTTTGAACCAAAAGACCACGCTGTCTTGGCGAAGGAATTCTTGGAAGAATTGAATACATACGGAAGAATCTATATGTACCGTCTTCGTCCGGATTACAGGATGCATGCAAGGCCGATTTCTGAATATCCAGGAAAGTGCGAGCAGGCAAAAGCGATCATGCTGATGATTCAAAACAATTTAGATTATGCCGTTGCGCAACATCCCCACGAATTGATTACCTATGGCGGAAATGGGGCTGTTTTTTCAAACTGGGCCCAATATCTGCTCACAATGAAATACCTTTCGGAAATGACCGAGGAGCAAACCTTGACTATTTATTCCGGACATCCGATGGGACTTTTTCCTTCGCACAAGGATGCTCCAAGGGTTGTGGTCACGAATGGAATGATGATTCCTAATTATTCGAAACCGGATGATTGGGAGAAATTCAATGCTTTAGGCGTAACGCAATATGGACAGATGACGGCTGGAAGTTACATGTACATCGGACCACAAGGAATTGTTCACGGAACTACAATCACTGTTTTGAATGGGTTCCGAAAGATAAAAAAATCACCTTCTGGCGGATTATTTGTGACTTCTGGTTTGGGAGGAATGTCTGGCGCTCAGCCAAAAGCAGGAAACATTGCAGGTTGTGTTACCGTTTGTGCTGAAGTAAATCCAAAAATCACGCACATTCGTCATTCCCAAGGCTGGATCAATGAAATCATCGAAAACATTGAAGAGCTGGTTCCAAGGGTTAAAAAAGCATTGGAAGACAAAGAGGTAGTTTCGATTGCCTATTTGGGAAATGCGGTGGATGTCTGGGAACGATTTGACCAGGAAAATCTGCATATTGATTTAGGCTCCGACCAGACTTCCTTGCATAATCCTTGGGCTGGTGGTTATTATCCAACAGGATATACTTTTGAAGAATCTAATATATTAATGGCCAAAGATCCGGAAAAATTCAAGGAAGAGGTTCAGCGAACATTACGCCAACACGCAACTGCAATCAATAAGCATACGGCAAAAGGCACTTATTTCTTTGATTACGGAAATGCCTTCCTGCTTGAAGCTTCTCGTGCCGGTGCTGCTGTAATGGCTGAAAATCCAACCTTGGGAAGGGAATTCAAATACCCTAGCTACGTTCAGGACATTATGGGACCAATGTGTTTCGATTATGGTTTTGGGCCTTTCCGTTGGGTTTGTACTTCGGGAAATCCAGAAGATTTGGCTAAAACAGACAAGATTGCCTGTGATGTCCTGGAAGAAATGATGAAGACTGCTCCAATAGAAATCCAACAGCAAATGGCGGATAACATCCAATGGATCAAAGGTGCTCAAGAAAACAAGCTGGTAGTTGGGTCGCAAGCCCGAATCTTATATGCTGATGCGGAAGGAAGGATCAAGATAGCCGAAGCCTTCAATCAGGCGATTGCCAAAGGCGAAATCGGATATGTAGTTTTAGGACGTGACCACCACGATGTTTCAGGAACGGATTCTCCTTACAGGGAAACTTCGAATATTTACGACGGCTCTCGTTTCACGGCGGATATGGCGATTCAAAATGTAATTGGCGACAGTTTCAGAGGTGCCACCTGGGTTTCCATCCATAATGGTGGAGGAGTTGGCTGGGGCGAAGTTATCAACGGTGGATTTGGTATGGTTCTTGATGGCTCTAAAGACGCTTCAAGACGTTTGGAATCAATGCTTTTCTGGGATGTAAACAACGGAATTTCCAGAAGAAACTGGGCTCGGAACGATGGTGCTATTTTTGCAATAAGAAGAGCAATGGAAACGCAACCTTTATTAAAAGTAACCATCCCTAATGTAGTAGACGATGCTATTTTAGATTTTTAATTCAGATATGAAAAAAGGAAATAGTGTATATTTATTGGTACTGGGATGCATCCTGCTGCCAATCGGTATTCTAATCAAGAATCCATATCTTTTATACAGTTCCATTATCATCAACATTGTTGCAATCGTACTGAGCTTCAAAGAGAAAAAAGAAAATAACTAAATAATTTGCTATGAAAACAATACGATTTATACCGGTTCTAATGCTACTCGTTCTTGGTTCTTGTGCTTCAGTCAGAGTTGCAAGTGATTATGATAAAAATGTAGATTTCGCCCAATACAAGACTTTTGCGTTCTATAAGACTGGAATTGACAAGGTTGAAGTTTCTGATTTGGACAAGAAAAGAATTCTTCGTGCCATTGAAGAACAAATGCTGGCAAAAGGATTTACCAAAAGTGAAAATCCTGATTTGCTGGTGAATATCTTCACGAAATCCAGAGAACAAGTTGATGTGAACACCTTCAATGCTGGCTGGGGTTACGGCTGGGGCTGGGGTTGGAATCCTTGGATGTATGGAGGAGGCGGAAGAACTTCAGTTTCCCGCTCTACAGAAGGAACTTTGTTCATAGATTTGATTGATGCCAAAAAGAAAGAAATGATCTGGCAAGGCGAAGGCGAAGGCGATCTCACCAAGAATACCGACAAGAAAGAAGAACGGATCAAGGAGTTTGTAACTAAAATTCTAGAACAATATCCTCCGAAAAAAAAGTAAGCTATTTTAAGTAACGATAAGCAGATAAACCGCAACAGAGATGTTGCGGTTTTTTTTGACCAAAATATTCCAATTCAGACTACCACCCTATTCCAGACATTCCACAATTTGTGAGAAAAATACTTTTTGCTTGAAGACCTGCTCTTTGTTGTACGACACGGCGACCAACCGAAACTTCCTTACTGTTCATAGAAAAAAGCTGAAAGTTGCTCCTAAAAAAATGGATGAGATTCCTCCCTTGTCGGAATGACAACCAAAAAAAAATCGTAACTTTACGACCAACTACAACGTTGAAGTTATGACGAATTCATTTGAAAGCAACCCTTTGATTGACAGGTTGCCCAAGCATTTAAAGCAGTTTATAAAACCCCAGGATTATGCGGATTACACTCCTATAAACCAGGCGGTTTGGCGTTATGTGATGCGAAAAAATGTGGACTATTTGAGTAAAGTGGCGCATAATTCGTATTTGGATGGCTTGAAAAAAACGGGCTTGGAGATTGAAAATATTCCGAACATGTACGGTATGAACCGGATCTTGAAAGAGATTGGCTGGGCTGCCGTGGCCGTTGACGGATTTATTCCGCCGAATGCCTTTATGGAATTCCAGGCTTACAATGTGTTGGTGATTGCTTCGGATATCCGCCAATTGGAGCATATTGAATATACTCCTGCTCCGGATATCGTCCACGAAGGTGCCGGTCACGCTCCAATTATTGCAAATCCCGAATATGCAGAATATTTACGTCGTTTTGGTGAAATTGGCTGCAAGGCCATTTCCTCGCACAAGGATTATGAAATGTACGAGGCAATCCGATTGCTTTCGATTTTAAAGGAAGCCGAAGGAACTCCGCAGCAGGAAATTGAGGCTGCGGAAAAAGCGGTGGAAGATTTGCAGAACAATATGGGTGAGATGTCCGAGATGGCAAAAATCCGAAACCTGCATTGGTGGACGGTTGAATATGGCCTGATTGGAACGGTTGAAAACCCAAAAATATACGGTGCCGGATTGCTTTCTTCAATTGGAGAAAGTGCCTGGTGTATGACAGACGAAGTGAAGAAAAAGCCTTATTCGCTCGATGCTGCGGAACAAAGTTTTGACATCACAAAACCTCAGCCTCAGCTTTTCGTAACGCCTGATTTTGCTTTTTTAAATCAGGTTTTGGAAGAATTTGCCAACACGATGGCATTGAGAACGGGAGGCTTGTCGAGTGTTCAAAAATTGATTGATTCCAATGCTTTGGGAACGATTGAATTGAGTACCGGATTACAAATATCGGGTGTTTTTACCAATGTTATCGAACACGAAGGAAAACCGATTTATATACAGACAACCGGAAAAACGGCCTTGTCTTCGAGAGAAAAAGAACTTGTTGGCCATGGGACAAATACACATACAGAAGGTTTTGGAAGTCCGATCGGAAAACTAATAGGGATCAACCTCGCAATTGAAGATATGAGCCCGAGGGATCTGAAAGCTTATAACATTTATGAAGCCGAAACGGTAACGCTTGAATTTGAAGGCGACATTACGGTTAGCGGAGAAATTATTACAGGTTCCAGAAACCTCCAAGGCGAAATTATCCTGATCAGCTTTAGAAATTGCACGGTAAGACATGGCGAGACAATTTTGTTTCAACCTGAATGGGGAATCTACGATATGGCAGTTGGAAAGAAAGTTGTTTCAGCTTTTTCTGGACCGGCTGATGTGAATAGTTTTGATTTGATTACGCACGTTCCATCTAGTAAAACCATCAAGGCAAAAAAATCAGAAGAGCGTTCTAATTTGGAGGAATTATACCGTCAAGTACGAAATATCCGTGAAGGAAATGACCATAATGATTCCTTGAAAAACATCTTCCATACCGTGAAAACGGAACATCCGAAAGATTGGCTGTTATCCGTTGAAATAGTAGAACTCCTGAAAGATAAGAATGAACCGCAATTGATGCAGGAAATACTGATTCATCTTGAAAAACTGAAAGAAAATCGCCCAGAACTCAATAAATTGATTTCAAATGGACTGGAATTGATCTTTGAGAATGAAAGTGTGAATTAAAAACATAAAAAAGAATCTGAACACTGATTTACTTCGTCAATTCGACCTTCGGTCTTGGGTCGAAGATTTGCACAGATCTTTAACTTGTGTAAATCTGTAGAATTTGTGTTTATGATATATCCTAACCTTTGATGCTTGTATCCAAATCAGCTTCTTTTTCAATCACATTTCCTTCAAACTTCAACGTCCATCCCATCGAATTGGTAAGGATCAATATCTTGGAGAGTTCACTTACCAAACGGTTCTTGGCATTTGATTTCAAAGTAGACTTTGCAATTTTTTTCTCCAGATTGGCCCGAACCGTTTTATTGACCTTGTTGTAATCATCTCCCGAAAATGGGTTCATCCTGCTCTGCTGGATATCATAAAACTTGATGTCGGGACTGATCTTGATTTCTTCTTCAGGGATATTCGTGATTGTTATGGTCTTGTTTTTCTCATCAATATCATATTTCACCTCGTGTAAATCGTAGGAAACCGTAACGTCGGCATTGACAATTATCAGTGCTTTCTTCTCGAAGGAAATCATATTCATCAAGTATTTGTCCTGATCTTTGTAAGTCAGCACCTCGGAGAAATGTCCTTCGGTAACTACCAATTTTCCAACGTTCAAGATTTGTTGCTGGATAAGATTGGAATTGTATTCGATATTTGATTCGTCCTTCTTGAAATCGCAAAATTTGAACAGCAGCACTGCCGCAACAATCACTACCGCTCCAATTAGAATTCTTTTCATTTTCTTTTTTTATAAAAGTAAGAAAAAAAGCCCACAAGTCGTTTTTGAAATTATCAGATTAAGTTGTTGCTTTTCGCCTTCTGGACGGCTTATCAAAGAATCGAATATGGATTTTTACTGTTTTCGTAATCAAGAAGACTAGATAAGATTGTTGTTCTTGGCCTTTTGGATGGCCTCCAACTTGTTGTGCACCTGAAGCTTTGTATAGATGTTCTCCACGTGCTTGCGGACCGTCCCCAACGAAAGAATAAGGTTGTCGGCAATGTTATTGTATTTCAAGCCCTTGCTCAATTGTTCCAAGACTTCAATCTCACGGGTCGTCAGCTTGATTTCCTCGCAATTGGTCTTGGTTTCAAAGGCTATGGGATTCCTGAAAAGTTTCAAGGTCTTGAGTGCAATCGAAGGCGTCATGATGGCGCCCCCGTTCAAGGTTTCAACAATGCCCTGGTTCAAATCGTTCGGACTTACCTCCTTCAACAGATAGCCATCCGCGCCGGCCTTGATCGACTTGAATATATTTTCATCATTGTCAAAAATGGTAAGCATGATGATCTTTATATGCGGGTATTTCGTCTTGATGATGCCCGTTGCTTCGATCCCGTTCATTTTTGGCATCTCGATATCCATCAGGATCAGATCGATATTATGATTGGCTTCCAGCTTCTCGAGAAGGTCAATTCCGTTATTGGCGGTAAACTTGCAATTGAGGTCTTCAAAAAAAGACAGTTTTTCGGCTATTGCCTTTTGAAGAAAAATATTATCATCAACGATTACAATCTTGGTCATCTGTCTGTGTTTTATTTGTTTAAAAGAGGTTTCTCAATCAGGATATGGATGCTGGTTCCTTTACCGGTTTCCGAACTTACGCTGAAAATTCCCTTGATGTCTTCAATGCGTTTCTTCATATTGTGCAATCCGTTCCCTATCTCCGTGGTCTCAAAATCAAACCCGATTCCGTTGTCCGAAACTTCTATTGTAATCTGATGTTCCTGGTTCCCTACCTCGATCCTTATTTCCGATGCATCGGAATACTTGATGGCATTGTTCACTGCTTCCTGGATCGTCCTGTAAATGTTCATTCCCACTACCGATGATAATCTTTCCTGATCGAGTCCTTCCTCAATCACAAAATTAAAATCGATGTTCTCCTTTGCGCATCTGGCTTTCTCCATAAAATTCAAGATTCTCGCCCTCAAATCTTCAAAATGTATCTCATTATTGTTCATCGCCCAGATCGTATCCCGAAGTTCAACGATGGTGGATTTTGTAAAATTGCTGATGTAGTTCAGCTTGTCGTTCAATTTGATGTTCTGGATGTCAAATCCGTGCTTGATGTTATCCACCGAGGAAATGATAAAAGTAAGCTGGGCTCCGATATTATCGTGCAAGTCTCTGGAAATAGTCAATCTTTGCTCCTGCAATCTGTTCTGGGTTTCAATCATAGAGATGGCTGTTTTCAAGTCAAATTCTTGCTCCTGCTGCATATTTTTGAGTTTTTGCTGGCGGTAGATCAATAAGGCAATTATGGTGATGAAAAGGGCCAATATCAAGGCACTGTAAAATAAGGTGCTTTTCTTCTCTACATCCGCTTTTGCCTGTAACAAAAGTTTTTCTTTTTTCTCCGTTTGGTATCTTGCTTCAAGGTCGGAAGTTTGCTTCAAGACAGAAAGCTTTATCAGCTCCTGGCTCAGCGAAGTATATTTTTCGTTATAAAAGACCACACTGTCCGGCTGATTCAAATGTGCATAGACCGGCACCAGAAGTTTATAGGCAAACAGCAGATCCTCATTTGATTTCTTATCTTCAAAAACCTTTTTAATTTTTAAAAGTAGGACTCGGGCTTGTTTGAATTCCTTCAAGGCAATATGGGTCCTGGCGACACTCAATTGAAGATTGGCCTTGTCGAGATCAGAATTAAAGCCATCGCTGTATTTTTTGGATGCTTCATAAAGTTTCTTTGAGACTTCGGTTTTTTTCTGTCTCAAGCCCAAACTTTGGTATACTATGGAAATTGCTTTTTTATTGCCCGTCAGTTTGCAATTTTCAAGGCTTTTGTTGAGACATCTGGTGGCATTGACCGTATCTTTTAATTGCACGTATGCTTTTCCCAGATTGAGATACGACTCGCAAAGCCTGTCGTGCAGGTTGTTCTTCTCGTTGTATCTTATGGCCTCTTTTAAATATTTTATTGCCTTTGGATAATTATTCAATTGGATCTGCAAGAGCCCAATATTGCTTTTTGTGACGTTTACATTCAGTTCATCGCCCATGCTTTCGAAATACTCCAGCGCATTGAGGAAGGATTTCATTGCAGGTTCATATTGCTGCAGGTTCATATAGACACTGGCGAGATTATTATTGATCTTGGCTATTCCTTTTGCATCGTTTTGTGCTTTCCGAACAGCATATGCCTGAAGATAATTCTTCTTCGAACTTTGAAAATCTCCTTTCCTGAAATAAACGGCGCCAATATCACTGTAAACCTGGGCGAGTAATATAGAATCACCCAGTTTTTTAGAATCTCGAATTGCCTTAGCCCCATAGCTTAATGCAGAATCAATGGAAACATTTGAATAATACCAAGCCAGATCTGAATATATAATAGCAGTTCGCTTATCACCTGGATTTGTTTTTAGTTCCGATTTCAAACCATTGATAACTTCGTTTACGTCCTGTGGATAGCTATAAAAGAAAGAACACAAAAACAGCAGAATCCCTAATGACTTTTTCATATCCTTATTTTTAATTCCTTGCTATTGATCAAGATGGTTATTGAGGTTCCTTTTTCCTTTTGGGATTCAATTTTAAATGTTCCTCCGATATCCTCAATCCTTTTTTGCATGTTCTGCAAGCCATTACCCAGCTGAACATTGCCTGAAGCAAAACCTTTTCCGTTATCATCAATATTGATCTTGATGGTATCGTCCATGAGCCGGGCTTCAATACTAATCTCCGAAGCTTCTGCATATTTTATGGCATTGTTCAAGGCTTCTTGGATCGTACGGTAGATGTTTATACCTTGAACGGAACTAAAAACAGTATCCTGCAAGGCTTCCACAATGGAAAATTCAAACCGGATGTCTTCTTTTGCAAGTCTGGCCTTTTCAATAAAATTCAAAATCCTTGCCCTCAGGTCTTCAAAAGTGATCTGGTTGTTGTTCATCGCCCAGATCGTGTCCCGCAGCTCAATAATTGTATCCCTTGTAAAAGTGCTAATGTTGTCCAATTTGCTTCCAAGGGGAGAATTCCTGACATCAAAACCGTATTTCACATTGTCTACGGATGAAATGATAAAAGTGAGCTGTGCACCAATATTATCGTGAAGGTCCCGCGAGATATTCAACCGCTGTTCCTGCAATTTATTCTGGGTTTCTATTTGCGAAATGGCCGATTTCAATTGAAATTCTTGTTTCTGCTGGCGCACTTTCAGCGTTTGCTGGCGGTAAATCAGATAGCCAACCACAACCACAAAAAACACCAATACCGAAAGGACGATGATCATTGCATTTTGTCGCCTCGACTCCACTTCCTTCTTCAACAGTTCGACCTTGTTCTCAGCCAATTGCCTTTCTTTTTGCTGTGTTTCGTGGATGATGCGGAATTCCGCCAGCGAGGCTTCCTTCCTTTCATCAATCAGCAGCTTGTATTCTTTTTGAAATTCCTTTTGCATGGCCAAGGCCTTTTCAAACTTTCCCTGTTGTTCATAAACGCCAACAAGCAGGCTGTACGATTTTGATAGATTGGGCTTGTACTTGAGCGTTTTCAGCATATCGATACTCTCCAAGAGCAGTTTCTCTGCCGTGGGAAAATCCTTTTTCAATGAAGCCAGGTATCCCAGGTTGCTGTACGAATCGGCAATCTGCTTCTTGTTCTTGATTTTCAAGTCAAGCTTCAAGCATGCATCAAAATAATATTGGGCACTGTCAAGCTGGCCAGTATACATGAAGCAATTGGCCTTGTTGTCAAGGAACATCGCCTTTATCTTTTCAGATCCGATGCTGTCGGTAATCCAGATGCCTTCCTCATCAAGTGCCAATGCTTTTTCATATTCGCCATTCATGCCATAAACATTGGCAAGCGAATGAGATGTTGTCAGATAGAAACCGTCTGTCTTGTCTTTTTCCATCGTCTTCAAAGCGATATGGAGATATTCCTTTGCCACTTCAATATCGCCTTTCTGGATATGGATCTGCGCAATATTCGCATTTACATCCGAAATCCCAAAACGGTCGCCCAGTTTCTCATAAATCCTGAGTGCCTTGTAAAAGTTGGCAAATGCCTTCGGATTGTTTCCATTGATTTTGGAGTTGTTTCCAATGCCAATATAAAGCCGGCATTTTAACGAATCTGCTTTCGAATCTTTCAGCAGCACCAATCCCTTTTCATATTCTTCCAAAGCCAATTGATAGGAATTGAAATTTCCATAGTAGATCCCTTTTGCAATCATCGCCATCACCTTGTATTCGTTCGGCTGGTGCAATGTTTCCTTTTCTAATTTATCGGCATAAAATTGAAGCGAATCCGTATTTACTTTCGACATGTAAAAAACCCTCCTGTAATCCCTTTCTATCTGCTTTCGAGTTGCTGACAAGAAATTGTTTTTGGTTACAGCTTCCTTCTTACAAGAAATTGCAAGCATCAGAATCGCCAACACTACTATAATTTTTTTCATATGGATATACTTTGCTAAGCATAAAAACAGGCAATGAAGCTCCAGAGCTTCATCAGATACAACCGAACCTATCGCGAGTAGGAATAGCGAATGGAAATAGTAATTATAATGAAATAATTGGGACTTTTACCCTATAAAAATAGCCAAAACTACTATTGTATTAGAAATGAATGGGATTATTTTTTAAAAAATTATTTTTTCAGCAAATCGTTTTTCGAAAGCAATTCAAAGAGGTGATGGTTCAGGTCAAAAACATTTCTTCCAATGACTGCCTTCCGGGCTTTAAAATGCCTATCAAATTCATCCGAAATCTTCAACTGGTTCAACTGTACGGCCTGCTCCTTGCTGATCTCGACGATCACTTGCTGCAATGCTTCAATTTTTAGCCTGAAAACCTTTTTCTGTCTATAGAAATTGACATTCAGATAAAAAATAATGACACTCAGCAAGACGATTGTTATTAGTAGGATGATGATCATGTGCATACTTTTAAAATTATTTTCCAACCTGTTTACAACAGCTGAAAAATACGCCTTGCGGCGTATTTCCTTCAATGAATGGCAAATTACCGTACCTCTATGTCCTCAAACGCACCTTCAAGAGCTATTATTCCTGCTCCCGTACCTGTTGACGTAAAAGTGCCGGACATTTTTCCTGAAGCATTCTCAGAAACGACAAGGCTGCCCGCTCCGGCAATATATACATCGTTATTCACTAGCATTGATAGTGCATTTGAAGTCCCAATAGGATAAGTTCCGGCAATACCCGTTGTCAGGTTGATCTCTATAAATCTATCTGCCTTGTAGACCTTGATTGTATTCCATTGTGATGCAAAAAAAGCACTGTCGGCTTCAATAAAGCTTCCTCCATTTTCTTTCCATTTAAAACCTCCGGTTTCTACAATAGGCTCATCAATCGGATTCGTATCATCTCCACTATCATCACTGCTGCAAGAAAAAAAGGCAAGTACCATGGCTGTCATTGCTAAAAAAAATAATCTTGTTTTCATTTTGTTATGGCTTAAAAGTTATAGTCAAAATTGCTTCTTTTGGTGATGGCATCCAATACGAATATCTTCGTATTTTACTATCTGCTTTTTGAAAACACAAAAAATACGGCTTTCACCGTATTTCTTCCCATTTTCAGAAATCATTTAAAACAACCCTTGACTTCCAATCGTGGCGGGATCAAAAACATGAAAAAACTAACTTGAAAATCTTAATTTCCTGATTCAATATTTTGTTCTTGATAAAAAGGAAGATTGAAAAACAACCTTCCTCTTTTGATTTAGTTCATAAAAGTCCCTCTGAAAGAACCATTTGTAACACTTTTTGTGCTGCTGCAGTTGTCGCCATCAGCTCCTGTAAAAGTGAAAGTTCCTTCAATCTTGGTATCATTAAGCGTAGTTACGACAACCGTTGCAGTTCCTGCATCACAATTTCCAGAATCCCAACTTTTATCCGTAATGGTTTCAAAATAAGACAGTACTCCCGCATTGGTATTCGCATTAAGCGTATATGTTCCAGGACCTGTTACATTCATCAAGGCAATTGTAATCACTTTTTGCTCGGTAGCCGTTGCCGATTCCTGGGAAATACCTGTTACCGTAACGAAAGAACCATCCCTTGAAGCAGTTCCCAAAGAGAAACCCTGGATTGAAAAGGTTTCGAAATTTACACCGTCAACCTTAGCACTTACATAAGTATCCAAGTTGGAACCTGGCACTACATCTCCTCCATCGTCTGAGCTGCAAGATGTAAGCATTAATGACAAAGCCGCGAAAGCTGTTAAACCGATTGTTTTAAAATTTTTCATTGTTAAATTGTTTAGAGTGTTAAAAAATTATTGTTAGGTAGTATTACTATTAAAAGGCATAAACATCAAAAATGTTCTCGTCGTTGTTTTCAAAAGGAGCTTCTACCGCAAGAGTTTCAATATTGAAAACATAGGTCTTTGATTTTGTGTAATCAGAACCCGTTATCGTCACAACACCTCTTTTACCATCAGAACTCATCTCCAGATGATAGGAAATCCATCCATCGCCAAGTCCTGTTATTAGCGTAATGGTTTCCGAAGTTTTTGTTGCCATGTCAATTACTCGGGCTTTGATGGTGGTGCCTTCCTTGTACGGAATCACAACAAATCTTCCATCGTTGGTAAAAACACCATCCTCGATAGTTTCGGCAGAACTCAAATTTTCGGCATGATACAATCCAGGCATTCCGTTGTCTGCATCAGCATCTAGAATTTGTGGTCCTGCGGTAGTATTCACCAGGTAATAGGCCCTATCATCCGAAATATCCATTACATCCGATCCCCAGTTCAAATCCGTCAGGCCGGTCCCATCAGCATTCATTACATGTAAGTTTCTTGTGGCATCAGGAAAATTGGTATAGGTTCCGAAAAAGATCTTTCCGTCACTGCAGTATTTGATCTTTCCGATATGGGTTTCAGCATCTGGAATTTCGTAGAGCTTTACATCTCCGGTACCATCGATATTCGCTTTTCGTATTTCTCTAATAAAAACCAAATTCGGAACCACACCTTCCATTTGCTGGTTCACGTAGATAAATTTTGTACCGTCCGGACTAAGGCAAAAATCGCCAATATAACTGCTGGAGCTCACAAGCTTGTTCAAGACTGTTTGCTCGTTGGTTCCGGTCATGCTGATGGTATTCACTTTTGCCGTATCGATAGCAAAAAGCTTTAGCTCTCCGGTATTTACAGGTCCAACTGGTTGGGTTGGTTCCCCTGAATCATCGCTGCTGCAGGAAACCATAGCCATGAACAGCACTGCGAAGCAAATTTTAAATAGTGTAGTAATCGTTTTCATGATTGTATCTTTTTGATAAGGCAAAGTTGCTCTTAAACCAAAACGAATACAATACGCAGAAATTCGTATATTTTTAAATTAAAGGATTTTGAATTTTCAGAAACGGATATGAGGGAATTGCGCCTCAACCTTTCTCATCTTATCCTGAAGGTTGGATAAGAATTTCTGATGCTCCACGCCATTTTCATCAAACGGCCGGTGGTTGAGCGATCTTTGAATGTTTTCAATGACACGCATTGTAGAAAAAGTTTCAGCAGTACTATACGCTTCCGTAAAAAGTTTCCAGATATAATCGATTGCGGTTTGGTTCGGATGAAGCATGTCTTCGGCATAAAAACGATAGTCCCGCAATTCGTCCATCATGATTTCATAACTGGGGAAATAGTGGGAAGATGGAAGATGGGAGATGGAAGCATGCAAAGCTGAAATCAAATGTGCCTTGCTCCTTTGATTTTCTACAAAACCGTCCTTGATGTGACGAACAGGAGAAACAGTAAAGATCAAATTACAATCTGGATTTGTTTTTTGAATCAAAGCTATTGTATCATCTATTGATTTCTCTATAGCTTCGACAGAAAGCAATTCCTTGTCAAATTGCTTTTGAGGTATTTTATGACAGTTGGCCACCACTTCATCGTGTTCTTTTTCACGATACACCCACGAAGTCCCGTAGGTGATTATGATATGGGTTGCCTCGGTAATTTGAATGCGGGTCTGCTCGACCAATTCATTCAATCTTATCAGAAAAAGCTCCTTGTCTGGAGCACTCAGCTCGGAATGCACCTCGAAACAATGCCATCTGCCATTATGGAAGAAAACATCCTTTTCAGTAAAAAATCTCTTCTCTACCACCCTTCTGATGATCTTTTCAATCGAAACCGGATTGAAGATGATCCCAAACGGATTTGTTGTTGTTTGGAATTTAAAATATTGGAATTTTTCAGAGATGTTTACTGCAAAGCAAGACCCCAAGGAAACCACCTTGGAATTGTAATCTATAGGATGGTCACTTTTTGAAATGGGTATCTGGGTGCTGAATTGCATAATTATAAACAAGAAATTAATAACTTTTGATTTGAACGGAGGAAACATTTTCAATCTTCAGATTTTGCCCAACCTGTTGCAGCATTCCTGACTTGAAATCTCTTTTAAACACCACAACATCCGACGTTTTCACATTGGTTACAATCAAGAAATTGCCCGAAGGATCAATCGCAAAAGTTCGCGGATGATTGCCCATTGTAGATTGATACACTGCATTTTTTAAAGTTCCGTCTTTTGCTATTGTGAAAATGGCAATGTTGTTTTCGGCACCACGATTTGAAGCGTATAAAAATTTGCCATCCGGAGAAATATGAATGTCTCCACTTTCGAAATTCGATATAAGATTCTCAGGATGTGCCTTAGCATTTTGAATAGCTTTCAAGTTACCATCTTCATATTTATAAACGCTGACAGTTCCCGAAAGTTCTTCAATACAATATCCGAATTTCCCATTGGGATGAAAGGTGAAATGCCTTGGTCCACTTCCTGGAACTGCTTTTACATCATTTTCGGTTGCCACCAAAGGTTCTTTTGCATTCTTCTCAAATTTATAAGTTCTAATCTTATCAGCACCTAAATCTGGAAAATAAGCATATTGTCCGTCAGGAGAAAAAATGGCACTATGGGGATGTGAACGTTCTTGTCTTTTTGGATTTACACTTCCTTCAGTGAAATATAAATTCTGTGAAATCGCCTCCACCCTGCCTTCATCTGACAATGGAAAAACAGAGATGCTTCCTTCATTATAATTGGCACCCACCAGCCATTTCCCGTTTTCATGCACCGACACGAAAACCGGATTATCGCCTCCACTCGGCTGGCTGTTTAAAAAGGTCAGCCGCTTTTCCTTTGCATTGAAAGCATAGCTGCTTATGCTTCCTCCCTTGGGAACCCTGGTATCTGTGCAAGCATATAGAAATTCGCCATTGGGAGATAAAGCCAGATAGGACGGATTAAAGACGTCTTTTACGTCCGTGACGTGCTTCAAAGCTCCAGATGCAGTATCCAATTCATAAACATAAATTCCTGGTTTGTTTTTATCTCCATTATAAGAACCAAGGAAAACATAGGTTTGGGAATACAGTAGTGTGGAAAGAAAAAGAAATAGGATGGATAGTAGCTTTTGCATTTTTTTTGGAATAGAAATTAAAAAGTAAATATCCGACTTTATGCGCTAAAAACAAAAAAAGCCACGACATTACTGTTGTGGCTTTCGTTTTATGAATATTAAAAATATTTATTTTACATAATCAATCGCTTTTTCTAACACTGTCGGAATTTCCAAAACATCATTTCCTTTTCCTAGTACTAAAGAATGTCTGGGCTGGCCTCTTTTCTTAATAGCTACATTCTATATGCAGGTCCTTACCGTTAATTATCTTACTGCATTTTTTTGGAAAACCATTGCTACCATACTCATAGGAAAAAGGAATGTATGTACTTTCATACTGCAAATTTTGACCTTCCTTTATAAGCACAGAAGCAACATTGTGTGTAGTTCCCAAATTTGGAGCAAAACCATCACCATCATTTCCACTAAAACCGAAACTAAATATGCTTCCAAAAAAAACATTAAAAAGCTTTATATCATTGAAACCTCTTATTGTTGAATAAGGATGTCTTTTGTCATCGTAAGTAAAACTTATTTCTGTTTGATAGACCACATTCTCTCCGGACTCATCATACGAGCTGTGTGTCTTCTTCAAAACATCATTCTCATCAAAAATTATAGTTCCTACACTTTCAACTCCTTCTGGATTCATATAAGGATAATATCTATATGTGTAGTTTGCACTATTCAAATCCGTATAAGTAAATTCAATCACAGTATCCAAAGAACCGTCTACATCTTCATCCACTTTAATCGAAATTAATTTTTCATTATCGTATTGTAAAAAAACCCTGCGAAAAAAATAAGGATCGTCATTTAGATACCTCCAAATGTCTATTTGAGTTATTAAATCTCCTGCGTAAGTAAATTCTGTCTTTGCGCCTTGCCCATCAGCAATTCTTACAATTTTATCACCCTCTGTATATTCAAAGGTAAAAATATGATTCCTAAAATCCGTCACAAAATCTTCTCCAACATACTTCATACTGGTTATTAGATTTCCTTGACTATCATCATCACTACCCGAACAAGAACTTAATAAAAATACAATTCCACTTAAAAGAAACAGTAGTTTTTTCATATTCATTATTTTATAAAATCAATCGCTTGGCCTAATGCTTTATCAATCCCGGAAACATCCTTCCCTCCTGCCGTAGCAAAAAACGGCTGACCACCACCGCCACCTTGGATGAATTTTCCTAATTCGCGAACTACTTGTCCAGCGTTTAGTCCTTTTTCTGCAACCAATTCTTTAGAGATGTAGCAAGTCAGCATTGGTTTTTCTCCTTCGGCTGTAGCCAAAACTAAAAATACATTGTTTCCCAGGGTTCCTAAATCATACGCCAAGTCTTTCGCTCCTTCAGCAGTCAGATCAACTTGCTTTGCCAGGAATTTCACGCCATTGATTTCCTGGATTTCCTTTATCAAATCTCCTTTTAGATGCTTTGCCTTTTCCTTTTGCAAAACTTCCAATTGTTTCTTCAACTTGGCATTTTCGTCTTGAAGTGAAAGTACCGCTTTAACCGAATCCTGAGGATTTTTCAAGGCTTCCTTGATTTCCTTCAACATTTCTTCTTGCGAAGTATAATATTCTTTCACGCCTTTGTTTGTAATCGCTTCTATCCTTCGAATTCCAGCTGCAACTGCTCCTTCCGAAACAATCTTGAATTGCCAGATGTCGGCCGTATTCTTTACGTGGATTCCTCCACACAACTCCATACTGTCTCCAAATTTGATCGCACGGACATTATCACCGTATTTTTCTCCAAACAAGGCCATTGCTCCTTCTTCCACTGCCTGTGCAAAAGGGATGTCCCTTCTTTCTATCAACGGCAATTGCTCTTGGATCCTTTCGTTTACAAACATTTCCACCTGATGCAATTCTTGTTCCGTCACCTTTGCAAAATGCGAAAAATCGAAACGCAGGTAATTCGGACTCACAAGCGAGCCTTTTTGCTCCACGTGTGTTCCAAGAATCGTTCTCAAGGCTTGGTGCAGCAAATGCGTAGCCGAGTGATTGCTTGCTGAATCTGACCTTAGATTCTTATCAACCTGGGCGATAAAACTTGCATTTACATTTTCAGGAAGGTTTTTCGTGAAATGCAAGATCAGGTTGTTTTCTTTTTTGGTATCTAAAATTTCAATCGTGTCGTTTGCACTGGTAAGGATTCCCTTGTCACCAACCTGTCCTCCTCCTTCCGGATAGAATGGAGTATGGTCCAAAACAATCTGGTAGAGTTTTCCATCCTTCTTGGAATCGATTTTTCTGTATCTCGTGATTTTCACCTCGTTGACCAAAAGATCGTATCCAACGAAAGTTTCGGTATTTCCTTCAACCAGGATCGTCCAATCGTCAGTAGAAGTTTCGGATGCTGCACGGGAACGTGTTTTCTGCTCGAACATTGCTTTTTCGAATCCCGCTTCGTCCAATTCCAAACCTCTTTCCCTTAAAATCAAGGCCGTCAAATCTTTTGGAAAACCGAACGTATCGTATAATTCGAATGCTTTCTGCCCGGAAACAATTTTACCTTCTGTAGCCGAAATTACATTTTCAACCAATTGCAAGCCTTGATCCAAGGTTCTCAAAAACGATGCTTCTTCCTCACGGATTACATTGGTAACCAATTGCTGTTGCGACTTGATTTCTGGGAAAAATTCGCCCATTTGATTCGCTAAAACTTCTACCAATTTGTTGATGAAAGGTTCTTTTGTATCCAAGAAGGTAAATCCGTAACGAATCGCACGACGCAAGATTCTACGGATTACATAACCCGCTCCTGTGTTGGACGGCAATTGTCCATCGGCAATAGCAAAAGCAACGGCACGGATGTGGTCCACAATTACGCGGATGGCGATATTGGTTTTATTTTGTTCTTCTGATATGTCTTTTACCTCGTTGGAAGTATACTTGAATCCTGTAATTTCTTCCAATTTTTCGATAAGCGGAGTGAAAACATCCGTATCGTAATTTGAAGTTTTTCCTTGCAAGGCCATACACAAACGCTCAAATCCCATTCCGGTATCCACGTGTCGTGCTGGTAATTTTTCAAGGGAACCATCCGCCTTGCGGTTGAATTCCATAAATACGTTGTTCCATATTTCCACCACTTGTGGATGATCGTTGTTGACCAGGCTTTTTCCTGACACCAAAGTCTTTTCTGATTCCGGACGCAAATCCACGTGTATTTCGGAACAAGGCCCACACGGTCCCTGGTCGCCCATTTCCCAGAAATTATCTTTTTTATTTCCTAAGATGATTCGGTCTTCATCAATCAATTCTTTCCAGATGTCCCAAGCTTCTTGATCGAACGGAACATTCTCTGCTGGATTTCCTTCGAAAACAGAAACGTATAAATTTTCCTTTGGAATCTTGTACACTTCGGTCAGCAATTGCCAAGCCCAGTTGATGGCTTCCTTTTTGAAATAATCGCCAAAAGACCAGTTTCCCAGCATTTCGAACATCGTGTGGTGATAGGTATCAAAACCTACATCTTCCAGGTCGTTGTGCTTTCCAGAAACACGAAGACATTTCTGCGTATCGGCTATTCGTGGACTTTTTGGTGTTCCGTTTCCAAGAAAATATTCCTTGAATTGTGCCATTCCCGAGTTATTGAACATCAGGGTCGGATCGTCTTTCAGGATAATTGGAGCCGAAGGAACTATGAGGTGTCCCTTGCTTTGGAAAAAGTCCAGGAATTGCTTGCGGATGTCTTGTGATTTCATTTTTAAAATTTGATAATTTGATAATTTGGCAATTAGACAATTCGTGATTTCTAGAACATTTGAGCTATTTTCAAATGATTTAAATTTTCAAATTATCCAATCAAAATTCCCCGAACCAATGAAACATTTATTAAATTTGTTCGGCCAACCTTTTTAAAGGTGCAAAAATAGCATATTTTAAAATATGAAGAAGGTAAAATATTACTACGATTCCGAAAATTTAGCGTACCGAAAGATTGTGACCAAGAAAAGGAAACGCTTTGGCTATATTGCCTTGTTTTTGCTTTCTTCCGGCTTGTTTGGAGTGCTCGGATTTGTAGTCTTGTTGAACACGCCTTTCTTTGAAACCCCGAAGGACAGGCTGCAGGCCCGCGAGATTGAGAATCTGAAACTGAGGTATTCGATCCTGAACAAGAAAATGGACCAGATTGACGAGGTCCTGAAGAATGTAGAGGAAAGGGACAACAACCTGTACCGTGTCTATTTCAATACTTCGGCAATTCCTGATGAGCAACGCAAGGCCGGCTTTGGCGGTGTAAACCGTTACAAGGACCTGGAAGGCTACAACAATTCTGAATTGGTGACGAATACCACAAAACGCGTCGACGTCCTTTCCAAGCAATTGGCGATACAGTCAAAATCATTGGATGAGATCTTGAAATTGGCCAAGGAAAAAGAAAAGCTCTTGTCTGCAATTCCTGCTATCCAACCGGTGAAGAACGAACAACTGAAGCAGATGGCTTCAGGTTTCGGATACAGGAGCGACCCTTTCACGAAAGTGCGGAAGTTTCACGCCGGAATGGACTTTTCCGCCAAGACAGGTACTCCAGTCTATGCCACGGGCGACGGGGTTGTTGACAGGGCTGACAATACGGCTTCGGGCTATGGCAACCACATTGTAATCAGGCACGGTTTTGGATATGAAACTTTATACGGACATTTGAGCAAATACAAGGTACGTGCCGGACAAAGAGTCAAGCGTGGCGATGTGATAGGCTATATCGGAAGCACGGGACGAAGCGAGGCTCCCCATCTGCATTACGAAGTGCACAAGAATGGCGAAGTCGTGAATCCATTGAATTTTTATTACGGAAATATTTCGGCTGCAGAATTTGTCGCCATTTCAAAACTGGCCAACCAGGAAAACCAATCGTTGGATTAACGGTTGCAGAATGTTGCTTTAAGATTTTAATTGAACCAGAACCACATACATGCATATAGATTTAAACCCGGACAAGAGATATTACAGCATTGGCGAACTCGCCAAGGCATTTGGAGTGAATGCGTCGCTGATCCGCTTTTGGGACAAGGAGTTTGACATCCTGAAACCAAAAAAGAATGCGAAAGGGAACAGGATGTTTACGCCCGAGGACGTCAGGAACCTGCAATTGATCTACCATCTGGTAAAGGAAAGGGGCTTTACACTCGAAGGCGCCAAAACGCACTTGAAGGAAGGACAGAAGAAAACGCTGGACAAGTTTGACATCATCAGCAAGCTGGAAAGCATAAAAGTACAGCTGGTGAACATCAAGAATGAATTATAAAATAGAACATTAAAACAAATAAAAACTAAAAAAAAGAACAAATGAAAAATTGGTTAATACCTGTAGGAATTATTATTGCGGTCGTAGCAATTATCGGATTTTGGGTTGTTGGAATCAAAAACACAGCCTTGAAGCACAACCAGGCGGTTGGAAAAGAATGGGGGAATGTTGAAACGGCCTACCAGAGAAGAAATGACCTTATCGGAAATCTGGTAAACACCGTGAAAGGTGCGGCTGATTTTGAAAAGACTACCTTGACGGCTGTTGTTGAAGCCCGTGCAAAAGCAACTTCTGTAACAATCGACCCAAGCAACGTTACTCCGGAACAAATGGCGCAATTCCAACAAGCGCAATCAAACGTTTCCTCCAGCCTTTCTAGGTTATTGGTTTCTGTTGAAGCGTATCCACAATTGAGGGCTAATGAAAACTTCTTGAAATTGCAGGATGAATTGGCCAGTACGGAAAACCAAATTTTGACTGCGAGAACAAGATTCAACGAATCAGTCCAAGTTTATAACGGGTACGTACTTTCTATTCCAAACAGTTGGTTCCTGAGCGGATATCCTGAGAAGCCTTATTTCAAATCTACTGAAGGTGCTGAGAAACCAGTTGATGTAAAATTCTAAAAAAAAGAAAATGTCAAAAGTAGAAGATTTTCTAACTCCTGAAGACGAGGCTGAAATTGTGAAAGCAATTACCATTGCCGAAAAAAACACTTCGGGAGAAATACGGATCCACATTGAAAATCATACCGAAAAACCTCCGCTCGAAAGGGCCCAGGAGGTTTTTCACTTTTTAGGCATGGATGCTACTTCCCTTCGGAACGGCGTCTTATTCTACGTTGGTGTTGCCGATCATACATTTGCCATAATCGGGGATGAAGGCATTGACAGGGTGGTAGAAAATGACTTTTGGGATTGCACCAGGGACGTTGTCATTTCAAACTTCAAGGAAAAGAAATTCAAAGACGGTTTGGTTGCCGGCATCCTGAGAGCTGGTGAAAGGCTTGAGCAGTATTTCCCTTTTTCCGGTGACGACAAGGACGAATTATCGAATGAAATATCAAAAGGATAAAGAATGAAATTCCAAAAAATGAAAAACACAAATTCCAATTGGAAACTTAAATCCTTGTTGATTGCACTCCTGCTTCAAGTCAGTCTTGGTTTTGCACAATTTACAATTCCGCCTGTCCCTAAATTACAGACAAGTGTTTATGATTATGCGAATGTATTGGAGGCTTCTGAAAAATCAGCCTTGGAACAGAAACTCATTAAATATTCTGATTCCACCACTACCCAGATCGTTGTCATTACGATTGAAAGCTTGCAAGGAGAAGATATTGGGATCCTTACACCAAGATGGGGCCAGGAATGGGGAATTGGCGGAAGCGAACAAAACGACAACGGCGTTATCATCCTTCTGGCGAAGAAGGAACGGAAGATATGGATCTCGGCAGGATATGGCGTTGAGGACCGATTGACCGCCGGAATTGGCGGGGAAATTACCCGAAACTACATACTTCCCGAATTCAAGGCAGGCAGTTATTACAACGGCCTCGACAAAGGCACTGATGCCATTTTTGAAGTCCTGAAAGGGAAATACAAGGGCGAACGGAAAGGAAACAAATCAGACGGAAGTCCGATTCCCTTCTTTTTCATCATCCTCTTTATCATCATTATCGTCATCATTGCCAAAAACAAAGGTGGCGGGAATTCCGGAAACCGCGGTGGCGGTGGTGGATTCGATCTGGCAGATATGATTATTCTTAGCAGTCTGGGCCGTGGTGGTTTTGGCGGAGGTTCATCCGGTGGAGGATTCTCCGGAGGCGGAGGTGGCTTCGGTGGTGGTTTTGGCGGAGGCGGATTTTCCGGTGGAGGTTCGGGTGGAAGCTGGTAATTTAAAATTTAAAGAATGACAGTACAAGAATTGATCAACCAGCAGATGGACCATTTCATTGGAAAGTTGATCGCTAGAAATCAGATTTCTATCGAAAAAGTGATTGAAGTGGCTACGCATATTGGAGCTTATCTTATCCGAAATCGACACATCCAAAACAAAGCAATCTCTGACGATGAAGTCAAATTGGTTTTACAAAGCTTGGTCGATTTTATCAATCATAATTTTGAAAACCAGTTCCAACAGGAAGATTTTATCCTGATCAAGGACAATACACTGGCTCTTTTGAAAAATCCCGGCTTCGATCACGAAATTCAGGAATATTTCAAACAGTTTTACCAATAAAAATACGCAAATTGCGTAATGGACAGGTAAAGAAATCAAACACAAATTGCACTAATTTTCACGAACAGATTTGTGAAAATTAGTGCAATTTGTGTTTGAAAAATAGAGAAGTTGCTCCTCTTTTTATTTCATTCTTTATTTCTTACTCTTCCCAAGGATTCTTTTTCTTCCCTGCAAATTTTTCAATCTTGTACGTCAACGAGAACATGGCGTATCTTCTCAAAACCGTATTCTCAACATCCTGTATGGCAGTTGGCGTGATGGTACGGGTGGCATTCACGTTTTGATTCAATAAATCATACACCTTTACCTTTGCCAGCAACGCATCTCCCAAGAAATTATATCCCAGGCTCATGTTCCACAAATAGAAATCCTTCTGGAAACCATCGGCGATATTGGAGTTATAATTGTATCCAAAATCATTTCCAAAAACGATATGCTTTGGCCATCTTGAAGTGGTCTCCAATTTTAAACTGTGTGTAAAATTCGAGGTATTATCAATCATATAATTTGTAAAATCAGTGCGATTGAACGTGTATCGGTACGATGGTGTCACGGATAATAAATCGCCATAATCCCAAGTAAACCTTACATTTGGAGTCAGCCTGTAGCCCTCTGCCTTATAAAGGCTGTTATTGGTCAGACCTTTGCTGTAATTAAAGTTCGCATTTATACCTCCCCCAAACTTAAACGTATGCCCTTCCATCTTTATGCTTTTGTCCAAGCTAAAGCCCATATAGCCAGAAGCCGTATTGTCAATATTCCTGAATTCTGTCCTGCTGATCAAATCGGTCGGATTGAATACCGTTGACATTACGATCTGTTGTTGGAAATAATCCGCTCCTGCATAAAGATAGAATCCTGATTTGGAAGCGTAATCATAATTATTGAAACTGAAATATGTGCTATGGCTCTCCTCTGGTTTTAGATCAGGATTTCCTGTAATCCTTGAAAGCGGATTGGACAAATCGATTATTGGCAAAACCTGCTCGGCAGAAGGCATGTTTACCTCATAGTTGTAATAGAAATAAGCCGATTTGGATTTTGAAATGTTATAATTGAGCCACATATCAGCCGAAGGATAGATGAATTTCTTATTCACTTCTCCAGCCGTACCAACGTACTCAGAGTTATTGTCAAAATCAATAATCTTGGTTCCCAAACTCACACCCATGCTGTATTTTTTCTTGCGGATATTGATGGAAGCACTAGGATTGAACATATTTGTCCTGGAAAATGTATTGAAGGACAGGGAATCATTGATGGAATTGAACTGGCCTGAAGCACTATCAAAGTCAAGAGTAGACCTGTCGGAAGTTTTCTTGTTACTGGTATAGGCCGCCCTCAAAGTGATACTCAAGGAATCCGTGATAGGCTCGCTATATCCTACCCTCAGATAGTAGCTTTCCTCTTTCCTGTTGTTGAATCGCCTCTGATTTCGGATATCATCATCCAAAGAAGGATCTTGGAAATAATAGGTTTCCGATCTTGTTATGTTATCCGAATCATCTTTCTTGTGGGTATTGTTGAATGTAAATCCAAAAGCCCTTCCTTTTTTCTTGAAGCGTCGGTTGAAATAGAGTTGGTTTTCGAAATTGACATTTTCACTGACGCTAGAATCGTCACTTGTCGTCTGGTTGATCAGTCCCAGATCGTTTGTCGCGCTTTGTTGAAACCTGTTGCTGTATTCCGCGGTATTCTTCGTCAGTTTCGGACGGATCGAAAGTGTCGTCAGGGAATCGATCTTGTATTCAAATTCAAGATTGAAGTTATGCCCGTCGTTGATGTTCTTTGTAGTCCCGCTTGATTCCGTTATAAAAGAATTCCCACCAGGAGAGTCACCCGTCAAGAAATTCTCAACCCTGCTCCTGTTGTCATTATTGGTAACGGAATTGGTGTAGAAATAACTCCCGCCCGTATCCAATTTCTTGAACCACTTGTCAGCAAAGTTCAAACCAATCATCCCTGATTCTGTAATACCAGTTCCTCCGCCAAAACGCATACCGTCAACACCGAAGCTGCCGTCACTGCTGGAATAAAAATTCCTTCCGCCTCCCATTGCATCAAAAATCTCATCCATCGAGAAGCCTACAGAATTGATATTGTTGGCAGATCCCAGGACACTTATCTTCTGGTCGTTCTTGAAGTAATTGACCAAACCGCTGGCTTCATAACGCTCATCGGTTCCCAACCCTCCACTGAACTTTCCGAACAAGCCTTTATTCTTATCTTCTTGAATGGTCAGGTTTATCGTCTTTTCCTGCGAGCTTGCGGCATCACCTGAAATTTCTTCTTCTTTGGTCTTCGTATCCGTTATCTGGACCTTGTCGATGATTTCGGCAGGCAAATTTTGAGTCGCAATTTTTCCATCCTTTCCAAAAAAAGGTTTTCCATTTACAAGGATGTTATTGACTTCTTTTCCGTTTACGGTAATCTTTCCATCAGATGTGATTTCCACTCCTGGCAATTGCTTCAATAAAGCTTCTACGTTTGCATCTGGGCGGACCTTAAAGGAAGTCGCATTAAATTCCAATGTGTCCTTCTTGATCCGGACCGGTGGGGCTTCACTTTTAACCACTACTTCACCTAAAGCATTTGCCTGTTCCAGAACCAAAATCTGCCCGAAGTCCTTATTGGTCAGCAGTTCTGGGATTTCCAGCTTATAATCCTCATAGCCCATAAAGGAAACTTTCAAAAAAGCAGGCTTCGTAATTTTTCTGGTAGGTAGTGAAAAGGAACCATTCCTATCCGAAATGGTATAATCGATAATCGTCGAATCTTTGGCAGAAGTCAAGTAAACTGTCGCCGATTCAAGTGGAAGTTTTGTAGAATCGTCAATAATTTTTCCTTTTAGTGTAATGGTGCTTTGCCCGAAGGAGGAAAAACTGACCAATAAGAATAAGAGCAGGGTTGGTAAAACTCTGTACATAAATGATTTGTTTTTTGATTGTTTTTGTTTTTTGATAAAATAATAACTGCGAATTAACTCATTTAGTATTAAATGCTAAAATTTCTTACACAAAATTTAACACAAATACTTTTTCAGTATTTTTTTGATACAATTAAAAAAATTGTCATAATTGTAAAAATGTAAAAGGGAACTGTTATTTGCTAACAATTCCCTTTTCTATTTTTGAAAATCCGTTTTTGGATTATTTCTCTCTGATATAGATATCAATCGGCACTCCGGAAAAATCCCAATTCTCACGAATCTTGTTTTCAAGGAAACGCTTGTAAGCATCCTTCACATATTGCGGCAGGTTGGCGAAAAACACAAACTGTGGCGTGGCCGTTGGCAATTGCATGCAGTATTTGATCTTCACATATTTACCTTTCAAGGCCGGTGGCGGATAGCCTTCGATCACCTTCAACATATAATCGTTGAATTTTGAAGTCGGGATCCTTTGCTTTCTAGCTTCAAAAACCTGAACCGTAGCTTCCAAAGCTTTCAACAAACGTTGTTTTGTCAAGGCTGACACGAAAAGAATCGGCACATCCGTAAACGGCATCAACTCTTCCCTGATCTTGGCTTCATAATCACGCGTTGACATCGTGTCTTTTTCAACCAGATCCCATTTGTTTACCAAAATCACAACACCTTTGCGGTTCTTTTCAGCCAACCAGAAAATACTCTGGTCCTGCCCTTCAAATCCACGGGTTGCATCGATGATCAATATACAGACATCTGCGTGTTCAATCGCTCTAACCGAACGCATCACCGAATAAAATTCCAAATCTTCCTTAACTTTCGCTTTTCTACGGATTCCCGCAGTATCCACCAAGTTGAATTCAAATCCAAAACGGTCAAATTTCGTATCAATCGCATCACGAGTCGTTCCTGCAATATCCGTAACCATAAACCGTTCCTTTCCAATCAAGGCATTGATAAAGCTTGATTTTCCAGCATTCGGACGACCTACTACTGCAAAACGCGGCAATTCAATTTCTTCCTGTGTCGGCTGTGGTTTTTCAGGAAAAGCATCAATCAATGCATCCATCAGATCCCCGGTTCCACTACCAGAAATACTTGCAAACGTATAATAATCACCTAATCCAAGGTTATAAAATTCAAGTGCATCTTTCTCACGCATTGCGTTATCTACCTTGTTAACAGCCAATAAAACCGGCTTGGTAACCTTACGCAAAAGCTTCGCAACAGTATCATCCATTGGCGTGATACCTTCCTCAACATCCACTACAAATATAATCACATCGGCCTCGTCAATAGCAAGTTCCACCTGTTTCCTGATTTCCGCTTCAAAGACATCTTCGGAACCGCGGATGTAACCTCCCGTATCAATCACGGAAAATTCCTTCCCGTTCCATTCGCTTTTTCCGTAGTTCCTGTCACGGGTCACGCCCGAAACCGAATCTACAATAGCTTCTCTTCTCTTTATCAATCGGTTAAACAACGTCGATTTCCCTACGTTTGGTCTTCCTACTATGGCAACAATGTTATTCATTTTTTCTATTTTAGAACGCAGTCCGGAGTCCCGGGACCGCATCTTGTATTTTTTGCAAAGGTACTCTTTTTACTTTACAGTTCACACTGGCACTTTGCCCTGCTTTTTTCTTTCTATTTTTAGGAGCGAATCCCTGAATACATTAGCAAACAAAACTTCCATCTTCCTGCTCCCCGCTTCCCTTCTCCTTATTGGTTATACCCGAATCGCTTCAGCATGTTCGCATTGCTCCTCCAGTTCTTGTTCACCTTCACATACATTTCAATGTGGATCTGCTTCCCGAAGAACTTCTCTAAGTCGGCCCTTGCCTCGATGCCCACTTTTTTCAAAGCAGCACCTTTATGTCCGATGATGATTCCTTTCTGCGTATCACGTTCCACCATGATCAGCGAACGGATCCTGATTATATTTTCGTCTTCAATAAACTCTTCCGTTTCAATCTCAACCGCATATGGAATTTCCTTGCTGTAATTCAACAGGATCTTCTCACGGATGGTTTCGTTTACAAAGAAACGTTCCGGCTTGTCCGTCAAGGTATCTTTCGGATAATAGGCTGGCGATTCCGGAAGCAAGTCAATAATTCTAGTAAAAACCTCTTTTACATTGAAGTTCTGTAAAGCCGAAATCGCAAAAATCTCTGCATTCGGTACTCTCTCTGTCCAAAATGCCACCTGCTCTTCCAATTGTTCCTGGTTGGAATTGTCGATCTTGTTCAACAAAAGCAAGACTGGAATCTTGGCGTGGATGATTTTATTAAAGAAAGCTTCATCTTTCAACGCTTGCTCGCCAATTTCGACCATATAAATCAGGATATCTGCATCCTCAAAAGCCGATTTCACAAAATTCATCATCGATTCCTGCATTTCATAGGCGGGTTTGATAATTCCCGGCGTATCCGAAAGGATTACCTGGAAGTCGTCCCCGTTTACAATCCCTAAGATTCTGTGACGTGTTGTTTGTGCTTTTGATGTGATAATGGACAATCTTTCCCCGACGAAAGCATTCATCAAGGTTGATTTTCCAACATTTGGATTACCGATGATATTTACAAAACCTGCTTTATGTGACATGTACTCTTCTTTTTATTTTGCAAAGGTAATCATATCAGTCCAATAGAAGAAATAAAACATTTTTCATCAAAATGCTTGTTTTTCAATATAATCGTTGTAAATTTGCACTCGAAACATCGCGGGACAAAGATTCAAGCCCAATTTACGCTATTAGGTTTTAAAAATACGACATACTGAGAATAAACACATATCGCGGGATAGAGCAGTAGGTAGCTCGTCGGGCTCATAACCCGAAGGTCATTGGTTCGAGTCCAATTCCCGCTACTAGGTTTTTACCAATTTAATTGGTAAACAAAATACACTGAGAATACAAACGCACATCGCGGGATAGAGCATTAAACAGCTTGTCGGATTCATATTTGCCACGGCGAACATAAGGTTCGAGTCCAATTCTCAAACAAGACATATTGAGAACACAAACGCACATCGCGGGACAGAGCATCAAACAGCTCGTCGGACTCATATTCGCCACGGCGAACATTGGTTCAAGTCCAATTCTCAAAAAAGAAATATTGAATTACAAACGCACATCGCGGGATAGAGCAGTAGGTAGCTCGTCGGGCTCATAACCCGAAGGTCATTGGTTCGAGTCCAATTCCCGCTACAAAGGAAGCTTCATAGAAATATGAGGCTTTTTTGCTTTTAAAACAATTTGGATATGGAAAACGAATTCGTAACCTACATCTTATATTCTGAAAAGCACGACACAACTTATGTAGGCTTCACTTCTGACCTGATCTCAAGATTCAAATCTCACAACGAACTTGCAACAAAGGGATACACTATTAAATTCCGTCCCTGGAAAGTAATCCATCTGACATTTTTCAACTCAAAAGCGGAAGCTATGAAATATGAAAAATACTTGAAAACTGGAGTTGGAAGAGAATTCATCAAAAAGATACCTAAACTATAATAGGAGGGCTCTTATCCGCCGCGGCGGACATTGGTTCGAGTCTCCGCCACGGCGGACTACTAAGGAAACCATTAACTTTCGTTAATGGTTTTTTTATTTTCAAAAAAGACGGATATGGAAAACGAATTCGTAACCTACATCTTATATTCTGAAAAGCACGATACAACCTATGTGGGCTTTACTTCTGATCTGATCTCAAGATTCAGATCTCACAACGAGCTTGCAACCAAGGGACATACCCTTAAATTCCGTCCCTGGAAAGTAATCCATCTGACATTTTTGAACTCAAAAGCGGAAGCTATGAAATATGAGAAATATTTGAAAACCGGAGTCGGACGAGAATTCATCAAGGAAATACCAAAACTATAATCGGAGGGCTCTTATCCGCCGCGGCGGACATTGGTTCGAGTCTCCGCCACGGCGGACTACTAAGAAAACCATTAACTTTCGTTAATGGTTTTTTTATTTTCAAAATAAATGGATATGGAAAATGAATTCGTAACCTACATCTTATATTCTGAAAAGCACGACAAAACCTATGTGGGCTTCACTTCTGATTTGATCTCAAGATTTAAATCACACAACGAACTTGCAACCAAAGGACACACCATTAAATTCCGTCCCTGGAAAGTAATCCATCTGACATTTTTCAACTCAAAAGCGGAAGCTATGAAATATGAGAACTATTTGAAAACCGGAGTCGGACGAGAATTCATCAAGGAAATACCAAAACTATAATCGGAGGGCTCTTATCCGCCGCGGCGGACATTGGTTCGTGTCTTCGCAACGGCGGACTACAAAAAAGGAAAGCTTCAGAGAACCCTGAAGTTTTTTTCGTTAATTATGGTTTTAATTCTTTGCCGATTCGCTTTGTGTCACACGAAAGTATTCGTGCGAGAACGGGGCTTTATTTTAGTACGCTATTTAATTCAACGAGTTCAAAGTCGTCATTATTTTGCAGCAGGTGTCTTAATATAGGAATATGTCCTTGTCCAAATATGAGGATAACGTATTTGTCATTTGCATTTATTTGATTAGTTATATTAGCGTAAATCGCTAAATTCCTCAAATACCAATCAGAAACTGATTCCGCACCAATATAATTCTCTCCTGCACCAATTTTTGCAATATATTTCAAGTACAATGATAAATTTTTCTGCAAAAGCTCATCTTTGTTTATATATTTTAGTACTTCGGTTATTGAATTTCGTTTTGATATGCTATCTATTTCAAGTATAAAGTTATTCGCAGTAGCACCTAATTCATTTAACAGATATAACTGATTTTTTTCTTTAGCAGTTACAGCAACCAAACTGTCATGTGTCATCTGATAAAGAGCATCTACACAATTGATATGTTTTAAATTTAATTTTTTAGCCAATCTAAAACCAATTTGCTCTCGTTCAGAAACTGTTAATTTATACCTGTTTTGCAAATACGCATTATACAAACTATCAATTTGCCTTTGCTGATTAAATGGTTTTTCTATCATCACTTTATCAGCATTTGTCCGTTTTAAAATTCCGGTCAGTTCTTCCAGTTCCTGCTGTCTTTTCGGAGCTAAAAAATCGTCAGTCTTTAATTCAAACTCATCTAGATGAGGCGTTTCGAAGTGAATGGTTCCGATCAATAAGATTTTGGTTTTATGTTTAGATTCTTGTCCAAAAGTTGTTGTTACAATTAAAAGCGTAATTAAAAAGGTAGAAATTGTTTTAATGAAAGTCATTTTTCAGTTTGTTTTTTATTATTGCCGTTTCCCAGAATTGCCACCACCGTTTGTCCGCTTGGCAATGTGGCGGATTATGGAAGCCTAAACTCTCAACTAAGGACTAATTCTCAAATACAAAACCAGCATTAAATAAAACCTAAACCCACCATTACCATATGGCGATTGTGTGCCGTTTTTATTTATTCATTTCTTTTTCAATTGCCTTAATAAGCTCAATTGCTTGTGGTTTTGTATTTTGGTCATAAACCCTTATGTTATTCTTACCTAATTTGACAAGAAATTCGATTGTCTTTTTAAATTTCAGGTCTGAATATAATTCTTCTTCTGATTTATCTGCATTTTCGATCATTTTGTCAAAACACTTGAACAAGAAATCATTATACATCTTATCCACCTCGTTAATTGCCGGTACAGATATTTGATAATAATTCAAGATTTGCTGTTTTAATTTTTCGTCTTCAATGTAGCCGATTTTACCACTCGACTTGAAACCTTCATAATTACCAATGCTCATTATTTGCCCATGGGAATAAATTGGGAAATTAACCTTGTTTTCAGACTTATAAATACTGTCAAGCTGGAGCGTCGTCAGTGCTAAAATTTTCTCATAGCCTTTGTTCGAGTCTTCGTATGCTCCCTTTTCAATCTCCATATTTTTCAGGTCATTCTTTAAATCATTCTTTAAATTGGCAAGAAACACGGATACTTCTTCTTGTTGATGCCTGTGTTCGCTCCAACTGTGCAAACCTATTGAAAGTGTTACAGCAAAAACGATTATGAATATTTCTACGATGATTTCTTTCAATTTCTCTCCCAATGTGTGTTCTGAATTTTTCACAGTTTTGTAAATTTTGTTTGAATGTTTCGTTATTTCTTCTTGCATATTGTCTTGTTAAAATATTGTCCTGCTAATTTATTTATGCGTTTGTTTTAGAAAATGGCACACAACTTTTCCTACGTGTGGCAAAACTACACAAAGCGACCCAAATTGGAGTAGATATATGTGATAAATACTACACATTATTTATTTTCAAATATATAATTTTTCCATCAGCATAAGGCTTTTATTTTACGGGATGTTTTTGACACATCAAAAGCCGAAGTTATGAAATATGAAAAATACTTGAAAACCGGTGTTGAAAGGGAATGTATCAAGGAAATACCTAAATTATAACCAGAAGGTTCATATGGGCAGCGGCAAATAACAAAGGAAAGCTTCATCAACAGGAGGCTTTTTTTTATTCAAAACATATCGTACTATTGCGATAAGAATGATGAGCAAATAAAAAATCAAGGACCTTTCCGATGTTTTTCCCATAATCCCTTTTAACCAATGCAAGCAAAAATTCACATCCTCGATAGGCCGCACCAAAAGCCTCCAAGATGAAAACTAACGCTGATTTAAAAGAAATTGCAAAGGTTTTCCTCAAATTGGGCGTGATTGGCTTTGGAGGTCCTGCCGTCCATATAGCGATGATGCGGCAAGAGGTCGTGAACAAAAGAAAATGGCTCACCGAAGAAAAATTGCTTGACTTGATTGGCGCCACAAATTTAATTCCGGGACCAAACAGTACCGAGCTGGCCATTCATATCGGCTATGAAAAAGCAGGCTGGAAAGGCCTGGTAACCGCAGGGCTTTCTTTTATCCTGCCTGCGGTTTTCATAACCGGTCTTTTTGCCTGGCTGTACACAAAATACGGACAGCTTCCTGAAGTGCAGCCTTTCCTGTACGGCATAAAGCCCGCTATCATTGTCATTATCCTTGCCGCGGTTTTCCCGCTGGCAAGGAAATCAGTAAAATCACTGGAACTGGCGCTTATCGGGCTTTTGGTCCTTGTATTGGCATTGCTTGATTTCAGCGAGGTCTGGCTGCTTTTTGGAGCCGGCCTTTTGGCTTTTTTTCTGGCTTTAATCAAGAATATGCAAGCGGGAACACTAAACAGCCTTTTGCCTTTATGGCTGGCACAAATACATGACGACCCTTTTTCTTCTGCACTGAATTCGAACCTGTTTTGGATTTTCCTGAAAATTGGCGCCATCCTTTACGGCAGTGGGTATGTGCTGTTTGCTTTTCTTGATACAGAATTGGTGGCAACCGGAATGATCTCTCGGCAACAGCTCGTCGACGCGATTGCTGTCGGGCAGTTTACACCGGGTCCTGTTTTCTCTTCGGTTACTTTTATCGGATATCAGATCAATGGCTTTCAAGGTGCTGCAGTAGCGACAATCGCAATATTTTTACCTTCGTTTGTGTTTGTTGCGCTGCTAAATCCCATGGTGAGAAAAATGAGAAACTCTAAATTGTTTTCTATCTTTTTAGATGCCTTGAATGTTGCTTCCGTGGCAATCATCGTGGCAGTATGTTTTGAGATGGGGAAAGATTCAATTACGGACTGGCGGACAATTCTTATTGCAGTTTTAAGCATTATCCTGTCGTTGGCCTTTAGAAAAATCAACAGTGCCTTTATCGTTTTGGGAGGAGCCGTCTGCGGTTATTTATTGTCTCTCATTTGAGTTTGCATTAAAAAACACCTTGCGCGACCTGCATCTTAGATGCCGCCCTATTGACTACTCCCTTGTAGACTACACAGGAAAGCTTCAGATTTCCCTGAAGCTTTCCTATTATCTGCCCACATGCGGAATGTTCACTCAAACGAGAAGAACATAGATGATTTATTTAAAAGTTAGAAAACCCCAAAACTGTACAATGATGCGAAAGTAATGGGGCCCGCTAAAACTATAGGTTGGTCGATTCAAATTGTTTGAGATCCCGGGTGTTTTTTTGTACCGCAAGGGCTGAAAATAATCCCAATACAAACGACATTCCGAAAAATCCCTTTTCACTGAGCAGCAAGTCGGCATTCCAAAGGCCGATTATCAGCAATACGATCGAAGCGACGGTACTGAACCAGCTTATGCTGTAATACAAATCCGTTACCGGTATGCCTTCCAGCCTGTCCCGTACACTTTTTTGTACTGATATCACGGAGAAGAGACCAAAAAGGAGCACTGTAAAATAATACCCTTTTTCATTGTAGGCCATGTCCGAATTAAAAAGTCCGATACAATAGGCGGTCATTCCTATCAGCAACGTCATCCAGGACGCACCCACAAAAGCGGCACTTGGCTTTAAAGGGCTTGGTGCATTTTTCAATCCTGCATTTCTTGATTCTGAATTGTTGCTTGATTCATTTGATTTTAGCGGTTCCATAATTTTATATTTTATGATTATGGGACAAATTTCAGCATCAGATGGGAGCTATAAAAATCAATTTACTCTAAAAACTGACGATATAAAAATACATTTTATACCCGTACTGCATTTGGCTAGAATAAAATCTGTACAAACTTTCGCGGCTTTTATTGCAAAATGAATGGAATAAAACAGGCTTGTAGGGCTGGTGACCCGTAAGTGCGTGAGGGTTTCTTTTATGCCTGCCGATTGCGCTTTAACATTCAACACTCTATAGCTACTGGGTACAATATCCCATGTCCTTAAAGAGGGCATTTTTTATCCTTTTTTATGCCTTTTTACGCCTGCTTTTTGCATTTTAACATTCATACTCTATCCATACTGTATCCATACAGTATCCGTACTGTAACTATGCACTAAAAAACCCGAAAGAAATCAGCGCGAAAAAAGATGCCAAATTGAATCGTAAACAAGACACTTTTCTTCCCTTTCTGATTGCTATAATCGATGAAAACGTTTATTTTTATCGTACTAAACCCTGCTTATGAATGCACTCCAGGAACTGGCGGACATGATGACCGAAGCCGAACAAAAGGCCTTCGTGTACTACCTTTCAAAAAAGAACAAGCGAAAAGACACCGGCAATATAGCACTATTCAATTCTCTGAGAACTGACGATATAAACCCTGAAACAAATGCTTTAGAGCGCAAGAAAAACACCAATGCCTATCATGCGCTCAGGAAAAGGCTATACGACAGTATGATTGATTTCATGGCCAACCGCAGTTTTGAAAATGATACCTCGGAGGAAAATACGGTACTCCGTCTTATCGTGGTAAGCCGTCTGTTTTTTGAACACACGCTCGTCAAGACCGCCTTTAAATGTCTCGCAAAGGCGGAAGGGATCGCATCGAGCATTGATCATTTCAGCCTTCTCAATGAAATCTACCTGACCCGGATACAATATGTCCATTTCAACATGTCGGAACCCCTCGAGGAAATCATCGGGAAGTTCAACACGAATAAAAAACAACTCGAATATGAAGAGCAGCTTACCCTGGGCTATGCCGTCCTGCGCCGTGAACTTGCCGCCATCCATCACGAAGGTCGGATCGTGGACTTTCAAGCGCTCATACAAGACACGATTGCAACACATGGCATCTCCTTGCAACAGGGATTGACCTTTAAATCGCTCTACCAGATCCTGTTCATTGCCAACGAATATGCTTCCCTGAACAACAATTATGCACCCCTGCAGCCTTTTGTGCTCAAAAGCTACCGACTGATCACCAAGAAAAACAATCTGGCAGACCGCCATCTGTACTACCATCTCTACATCCTGTATTTCATAGCCAACTCCTACTTCCGCAATGGCCAGTTCAAGAAGTCCCTGGAGTATCTTGAGCTGATGTCCACAGCACTTCAGAAACAATCCGGCAAATATTATCAGCGGTTCTGCCTTCGTTATTTTTTCTTGCTGGCCTTCAATGAAAATTGCCTGGGCCATCCGCAAAAAGCAATAGAAATTGCCGAGAAATCACTTTCTTCAATCAAAAAGGCCGCTCCTGGCGACAGCAACGACATCCGCCTCATGCTCATCGTTTTCTACCTGCAGCAGGATGCCGGACGCAATGCCGCAAAGGAAATGGCACGATTGAACCATACCGACAGCTGGTACGAAAAAAAGATGGGCATGGACTGGACCATAAAAAAGTGCCTGGTCGAAATCCTCCTGCACGCCCAGCAGGAAAACACTGAATTGGCTTTGTCCCGGATAAAGAGTTTCAAGCGGCGGTATAAGAGGTACCTCTTGACGGTAAACGAAGAACGTGCCGTGCACTATCTTTTGTTTGTAGAACAATACGCACTCAAACCCGAAATCATACAGACCCCGAAATTCAAGGAAGCAATAGAAGATTTTATCATCACGGCACAAAACGGGCCCAAGGATATTTTAATCATAAGTTTTCTATCGTGGTTGCTTGCAAAAGTGAGGCGAGAAATGATCTATGAAACGACTTTAAATCTCATAACACAGTATTTCGATTCTACGAATGCCGAATAATGGTTAATAAGAAAGTTATTTTTAAACTCTATTTCTTTTTAATCCATGATCGGAAGATTTCAAATATAGAGAGCATTCAAAAGCTGGTTTATCATAAAAAAACACCTAGCTATCAGGAGGTCTATTTACCAAAAGAAAGCGTAAAATATCCAGATTCTCAATTTTAAATACTTTGAAATCAGTTGCATCCATTGGCGTTTTCGCATTATAATTACTTTCCAATCTTATCGAAAATAAGAGGCATCGTGTTTGGATCCAAGGCGGTCATATCCACTAATCTTAAGGACTTTACCATTTTCAAAGTAGTCGTTTTATAATGCTGAAAATGGGGTGTCTGCAAATGTGCCTTATAAGCTTTTTGATTGGCGTAGATCTCTATTATCCTAATCTGTGCAGGATTTTCTTTCTGAAACATAGGATAGATGGCGATGACTCCTGCTTCCAATATTACCGATTCCGAAGATTCTTTTTCAAGTATGGCTTTGTATTCTTCCAGATATTCCGGGACAATTTCGATTTCAGAAATTCTTACCAATATATCAGATTCGATAGTGGGTACAACAGACTGACCAATATTTTTTCTTAAAACATTGGCTTGTTTTTTTCCTGCCGTTTTTTCGATAATAGCGGTAAGTTCTAAAAGCTGTGCATCTGTGATTCCTGTATTTTTGCCCATGAACAGATGCGCTTGCAGCTGTGGCTCAACTCCGGGCATTGCGGCCAATGCCGAGATGGTTACAAATTCTCGCTGGCGGAAATTCAACACATCACGATTGAAGATGTCGGCGAACAAATGTTCCTTTAAAAAAGTATCGATGGCAGGAGCAAAAGCGGCGGCACCTGTTTTTGGACCCGTTTCTTCCTTGCCCGTTAATTTTTGAAGATTCTCTTTACCTGATTGATATTTGTCAGTTGCAGATACGGCGGAAGCCTCTTTTCCTTCAATGTCTTTTTTGCCTTGGGATTTTCTTTCTTCGACAACCGCCATAAGTGTGTTGATGGCATTCAAACTTCGGGGAAATCCGCAGTAGGCATACAATTGTACCAACCCTTCTTTAATTTCATTTATGGTAAGTCCCGCATCAAGACCCGTATTTAATGCAGGTTTTAATTGTTCTAAATTTCCTGTGGCGGTCAATGCAGCAATGGAAGCCATACTTTGCTGATGTCTATTTAAGGCTGGATCCTTTTTATCATTGTTTTGTGCAGTCATTGTATTGAGCATTATGAAGAAAGTGAATATATTTATAGAGTTTCGAAATTTCTTATTGATCATGGTCACGCCGGTTTAAAAATTAATATTTAAAAAATTTCATTTAATAACTAAGGTTATCAATTTGCTTTTAGCTATACAAATTTCGGGATTGTACAGGACCTGGTTTTATACACAATACAGATGTATTTACCATTTTTACTGATTTTGAATGCAGATTGCCAGTTGCTCCAATCTGTTTGCTAAATTTGTGTAAAGTTTTGTTATGGAACGAATTGATAAAATTGAAACCGTCAAGCAATACAACGATTCAGTAGGAGCAGATACTTTGCATCCCCTTGTCAGTGTGGTCAATTTTGATGAAATACCAACTTACCAGTATTTTAAAAGGCACATGGGTGTTTATTGTGTTTTTTTGAAATACATCAAATGCGGCGACATGCGCTATGGTTGCCAGACTTATGACTATGAAGATGGTACGCTGGTTTTTATTGCGCCAGGCCAGATTTATGGAATTGATGGCAGGAACGACATTATCAAGCCGTGGGGCAAGGCGCTGGTTTTTCATCCTGACCTGCTTGCCGGAACAAGCCTTGCCAGGCAAATCAAGGACTATTCTTTTTTTTCTTATGAAGTCAATGAGGCATTGCATTTGTCTAAAAAAGAGCGAAAAGCCATCAACGATTGTTTTGAAAAAATCCTGACTGAAATTGACCAGAATATTGACAAGCATAGTAAGACACTTGTTGTTTCTAATATTGAACTTCTATTGAATTATTGTATGCGGTATTATGACAGGCAATTTATAACCAGAAACCATGTCAATAAAGATATCCTGATTCGTTTTGAAAATCTGCTGAAGGATTATTTTACTTCCGGCAAGTCTAAATCATTAGGACTTCCTACTGTAACCTATTGTGCCGAGCAATTGTTCCTGTCGCCCAATTATTTTGGAGACCTTATAAAAAAGGAAACCGGAAGTACGGCTTTGGATTACATCCAGTCAAAATTGATTCATGAGGCAAAGACCATATTATTTGACCACGAAAAATCGGTAAGTGATATTGCTTATGATTTAGGCTTCAAATACCAGCAGCATTTTACCCGGTTGTTCAAGCAGAAGACAGGACTCACGCCACTGCAATATCGTTTAAATGCATAATCAAAGCTACAAATGAAGCCAACATCATTGCAAGACTTTTACCAACATACTCTTTCTGTCTCTCCTGATGGGATTGTTGCACAGTCGGGCCATTTTAATGTATTCCGGGTTAAGGATTTAAACAAACTGAAGCCTGCAGATGCTGCGATGTTCTATAATCGTAAGTCTTTTTTTAAAATTGCATTGCTTGTTGGCAGTACCAAAGTCAAGTATGCAGACACTACAGTTGATGTTCAGGAAAACGGACTCTTGTTTGCCGATCCCTGTGTTCCTTACCAATACATCGACCAGGATCTTGAAGATGGAGGCTATTTCTGTATTTTCAGTGCAGATTTTCTTTTTAACAAGAAAAGCGAACTACTGCCCGATGCACTTCCTATTTTTAAGACTGACCACTACCCTGTTTTCACTATCTCATTCGAACAAAAGAAAGAACTGAGCCTTATTTTTGAAAAGATGTGCAGTGAAATAAATAGTGATTATGCTTATAGATATGATCTTATAAGAGCCTATGTTGCAGAACTGATTCATTATGGACAGAAATTATTACCCAATGTAGGCAGGAATGAATTGCGCAATGCTCCCCAGAGAATTTCTGAAAAGTTCTTCGATCTTTTGGAGCAGCAGTTTTCTATCAATTCTCCTGTCGACAGGGTACAAGTTCGCACCCCAAAAGAATATGCCGAGCAGCTTTGCATGCACGTCAATTACCTGAACAAGAACCTAAAAGAAATTACAGGAAAGTCTACGAGTGAATTACTTGGCGAAAGGACTGCCCGTGAAGGGAAGATCCTTTTAAAGCACAGTGACTGGAGTATTGCCCAGATCGCATTTTCCCTTGGCTTCGACGAGGTTTCCCATTTCTCTAAATTCTTCAAAACGCACAGTGGCTTGACACCGCTTTCTTTCCGGCAGGCCTAAAATAGTTTGATTTGTATAAAAGTCCGTTTGCATTGTATATCCCTGACGATTATACAATTGCGACCTTTGACTGTAAATAAATTAAATAAAATCACATGCAACTTAGCAACAATAAAATTTTGATTACCGGCGGTGCTACCGGTATTGGCTTTGGGATGGCGGAACGTTTCATTAACGAAGGAAATACAGTGATTATTTGCGGAAGACGACTGGATGCACTTGAAGAAGCGGTTTCGAAACTCCCTTCCTTACTAATAAAACAATGTGACCTCGAATTGGAAAGCGAACGTGAGGCACTTTATCAGTGGATCGAGAAAGAACACAGCGACTTGAATGTCCTGGTAAACAATGCAGGCATACAAAACTGGATGGCATTGGATGATCCTGAATTCTTCAACAAGGCCAAGAAAGAAATTACCATCAATATCGAAGCACCATTGCACCTGACTCTTTTGTTCAAGGAACTTCAGTCATTGACAACAATTATCAATGTAACTTCAGGACTTGCCTTTGTACCACTTGTTAAAGCTCCTGTGTATTGTGCTACGAAAGCCTTTTTCCACTCTTTTACCGTTTCTCTTGGTCGTTTGCTTGAGAATAATAATGTAGAAGTAATTGAAATTATTCCACCAGCATTGAATACTGACCTTGGCGGCAAAGGAATCCACGATATGTGGGATTCGGTTGATACCTTTATTGATTCTGTTTTTGTACAGTTAAAAGAGGGTAAAAAGAGTATATCCCACGGTTTCAGTATTGCCATGAGCAATGCAGGAAAAGAAACAATAGATGGTATTTTCAATCAGATGAATTCGAGAGAATAAACCTGATACAATCTGGAACTCCTAATAGATAAATCTAAATGAAATAAAATGGTGCCATCTGTCTTCAGTTGGCACCATTTGGCATTCATATGCTGCCAGTACTATTGGCCCTTTCATAATATTGCGTTCTATATAATCTGCATAACTAACATCAGCTGTCCACGCAGCAGGAAAACACAGAATTGGCCTTGTCGCAGATAAAGAGTTTCAAGCGGCGGTATAAGAACTACCTTTTGACGGTAAATGAAGAACGTGTGGTGCACTATCTTTTGTTTGTAGAACAATACGTCCTGAAACCCGAAATCATACAGACATCGAAATTCAAGGAAGCAATAGAAGATTTTATCATCACGGCACAAAACGGGCCCAAGGATATTTTAATCCTGAGCTTCCTGTCCTGGTTGCTAGCAAAAGTGAGGCGAAAAACAATCTATGAAACGACCATGAGTCTCATAACACAGTATTTCGATTCTTCCGATACCGAATAACGTTTATAAGAAAGTTACTTTAACATTCGAACACATTGCGTGCTTTTACGCTACCTGAAACAAGCAATGGAACCTGGCGGCGTTAGCGGTTCGTTGCTTGTGTTTTTTGGCCTCCCGATTTAATTTGCACGAAGTCTTCATATGTGGTAAAGTACTCTAATCCTAAAACCAATAGTATGGAGCATATCACGTATACTTTCTGCACTATGATGGCCAAACCCAGATAACCAAAGCCAAACAGTCCAAAGAAACAGTAAAAGGTCAATAAGCAAATAATGCAGCAGAATTTAAGCAAATGAAGTTTTGACTTCAGGACAAATACAGTGATGGTAAATAAACCAAACAATGTTAAAACGATCGATATCACGCCCACGTCATGCAAGGGTGTTGCGATCAAGAAAATAAATACTATGTTGGCAGCGCCTATAAATTTTAAAATATTGGCCCATTGTCTTAAAGGGATTTTTTTTGACATATTCATAAAAAAAATTCCATAACCAACGGCGTGGAATGCCATTCCAATAAGTGCCCAAATCCTGCCAGGGTTTTCCGATCCATTTATTGCTTTGGTTGCAAACAAATTGCTCAGGAAATTTTTTGACCACCCAAATCCTATAGAATTTTTGTCAAGCAATGAGCCGCCAGGATAAACCAAGGTTGCTGTTACCATCAAAATCACGGAAATGACCAAGCAGATCAAAACCGAATAGTTCTTGATCCTTTTTTTAATTGTTAAACTTTCCATTTGTCAACTAAATCATATGTTGCTTGTATCAAGCTGGTTTGCAATGACCACCAGCGTCAGGCCGCTTCACGAAGTTGCCGATGAAAGTGGAACGAGTTTTCCCTGCCAAGATACTATTTATTCGCAAAAATAAAACTTCTGGCTACCGAAAACTCGGCAACTTAATGAAAAAGTGGTTGGTATATGGTTGTTGGAGTTTCCCTCTTTTATTGATTAAAGCTGTCAAACATATCAAGGATATATTGCAAACCATCTGGTCGGTGAAGTTCAACCGTATTCTGCATAGTGATTGCTGTAACATCTTTTGCCCTTTCAAGCATTTTGCTTTCATAATTTTCGAAAGCCGATTTTATATTTTCAGTATGCAGTAACTCTTCACTTAATTCCAAAGCGTCTAGCATGGCCATATTTACACCTTCGCCAGCATATGGCGGCATTCGGTGGGCCGCATCTCCAATAATGGTCAGATTACTTTGAGTTGTCCAATATTGGTCAGCCGTGTAATGGTATAAGGGTCTTGGCACGATACTCATTTTATCAGTTGCAAATAGTTCATGATAGATGCCGTCCCAATTTGAAAAATTAGTCTCGAACCATTTTTTAACATCCGCCAAATTTTTAAAATCAATTCCGCTTTCTTTTACCCAATTGGAATCTACTTTCTCGCCTGTATAAAAGGCAATGCTTCCGTCCCCTTTTGTACTTAAAATAATGGATTGTTCGTTTCCCAAGGCAAATATTTTTCCACCTTTGAGCAAGTTGAAAATAACAGGTGCATTTTTCCCTGCATCATATATATTCCCTTCAATAATGGTAACGCCTGAATAAATTGGTTTGATGTCACTTAAATAGGGTCTGATTTTGGAATTTGCTCCATCAGCTCCTATTACAATGTCGGCATAATATTCTTTTCCATTTTTGAAAAGCAGTTTCCACCCCTCATTTTCCTTTTTCATGGAGACGAATTGACTGTCCCAAACCACAGTCCCGGGTTGTAATGATTCCAATAGAATCTTCCTTAGAGGTCCCCTGTCAATTTCTGGACGATGTTCTGCAACATGCCCATCTGCATGGTCGTCCAAATGGATCTTGCCATCATTGTCCATAAGCCTTAATTTCCCAGCATCAGGTAAATGGTTGGCATAAAACGCATCCAAAAGATTTGCTTTCTTGAGTGCTGCCAAACCCGATTCTTCGTGCAAGTCAAGATTAGCACCTTGTACCCGGGCATCCTTGTCAAGGTCCCGTTCGTACACCTTTATAGTAAAACCCTCTTGTTGTAAAAGTCTTGCCAATGTCAAGCCACCTGGGCCACCACCAACAATTGCTATTTTTTTGTCTTTGATATTCATTACCGTAACATTTTGATTACGGAACAAAATTACTGTTCAGGCAAGGTGGAAAATTGTATAAATCGGTCGTTTTGATTTTGTGTCAATTGTTTGGGATTCACGCCTGCCAACCTTTTCACTTCTTTAATAAAATGTGCCTGGTCGGCAAAGTTTTGTTCCGGAAAAAGTTTACCCTCTTTGATATGCTGAAAGGAAGCCCTGAACCGAAGAATGTTGCAGTAGGCTTTCAAGGCAATACCATATTGATGGTTGAAATAACGATTGATCTGCCTGCTGCTCCAGAAGGTTTTTTCGGATAGTTCGGCAACCGAGGATGCTCCGTTTGAGTTGTAGATCAAGTCAAAAAGTTTTTGTTTTCTGCTGTCAATCTCACTTGGCAAAAGTGCTTTGATTTGTCGAGTTGCTTTTTGGCAGAATAAATCAAAATCTTTCAAATCTACTGTGCTGAAACTCCAAAAATGATCAGGTAAGTTTTCTCCTTTATTCAATAGGTGCGAAACACTCTTCTTGAATAAATATTCTGTGGCAAGTGGTTTAAAACTTATGGCAAAAGTGGTCCTGTTCGCCTTGATGATAGATCGTTCCGGGGTTGTTCCTATTCCCAAAAGGGTAATGTGAAAAGGTTCGGTTGCTGATTCTGTAAAAAATACATCAATTCTGCCATCGGGTAAAACCACCACCTGCTTGTCGCTGTCCGTTGGATTGTGCAACATCCAAAAAACTTCAACAAAGTCGGACAGTGATTGGTCAGGTTTTTTATATTGATATTCTATGTTGTTACGTTTCGATTCCAATTATTATTTGTTGTCGGTTGGGGTGTCCGCTAAACTTCGTTATCAGCTTCGCTTTTCAATTATAGACACTGTTAGTCCAAATTGCTTGTAGCGTGCGGGCGGTTCGTTGTTTTTTACCATTCCGTTTTTCTTTCCGCTTCAATGTCCCAAAATATTCCTGTCAATTTTTAAATATTTTGTCCAAATGTCAGCAAGTTATTATCGGGGTCGAGTAATGCAAATTCCTTTTGTCCCCAAGGTTGTGTCTTTAATGCTCCATTAGGATGGATTCCTGTCTTATTATCTAGTATTGATTGATATAAATTCTCAATATCATTAGTTCTTATATAGACTTGTCCATAATTTTCTTTTGGATCAAGTTCTTTAAATTCAAAAAAGTGAATTTCTATATTGTCTTTTTGAACCATCAAGTAACTTTCATAATCGCCAATTTCTTGAAAACCTAATTGATTAATGTAATAATTTCTTGTGATGGATTTATTACGCATCGGTAATTTTGGGTTTATATTTGTCAGCATATTTTAATTTTAAATGATTTAGGCATTGGTTAAATGATTGGAATGTAAAAGTCAACGATAGCTTTATTTTCTGGATGTTCGCTGAAATTATTATGAAATATTTCAAATGGATTTTTGTCGGCTTTTTTATAGCCATTTTCATTCATCCAAACGAAAAGCCCATTCCAAGATTTTTCAAAATCTATGGGCTCAATTTCAAAGTGTCCAACAATACATTTTCCTTTTTTAATAATGGTAAGACCAATTTCTCCACTTACTTCAACAGGTTCGTTTAAAAGTACGCAAGCACTCATTCTAACTTTTTCGGGTTCTGTAATTTTAAAACTGTCGTGATAAATCCTTCCCATTTTAAAATCAGGTTTTTCAAGTAGTCCTTTAGGTTTTGCCCACATAATGAGCTTTTCAAAAGCACTATGCAAGCCACTCACTCCAATTTGTGTAAGAAAAGCAAAATCCAATCTTGGGATTTCTTTAATTTCAATTCTTGCATTCATTTTAATCCAATTTTTATGATTATTAATGTTGCAAATGTAGTCTTCAAATATTGGTCGGATTTGTCCATTCTTGCTTTCAACTTTACCAATCTTGCTATAATTGTTTGTACTTAATTTTCTGAATTCGGATGGACTAACTCCGTAATTATTTTTGAAAGTTCGTGTAAATGAAGAATTACTATTGAAACCATAATTTAAAGCAAGTTCCGAAATAGTCACCTCTTTTTGGTGAATTAGCAATGAAGCCGTTTTTTCAATCCTCTTAAGAGTAACATATGAATTAAGTGTTTCATTGGTGTATGCTTTAAATAGTCTGTGCAGATGAAATGGGGAGTAATAGGCAAGGTCAGACAACTTTTCTAGCGACAAGTCACTGTTTAAATTATTGTCAATATATGTCAAGACTTTATTTATTCTTTTTATATATTCTTCGTTCATTTCGTTTTTTGTAGTGTTGTTTTACAATGAAAGCTAACGCTCTGGAGTAGGCGATGGTCGGGGTTAATTATCCTTACTCTTTCGGTTAATCACAATATTCCAAATACAAACAAGCTTTATTCCCGACTATTGCTTAACAGCTGTTAGCAGTAGTATTTTATATCACTATTTGTTACATTTCCTTTGTAGATAGTTACATCATTTTCAAATTCAAAACTATTTATGAAGCTTTTAGCACCACTAGAGAAAATTATTGTATACAGAAAATGTAGTTTTTCAAAAGCAAAATCAAAATTATTCAATAAAGTTTTTGTATCGACTTCTATCCAATCATTTGTATCAATTAGATTTTCATTTTTAATTAACAATGTTTCCGATTTTTGTTCGGTTATCCAATTTTTAAAAATCGATTTTACATTATCGACTTCATCACTACTTTCAAATCTACAATTAATATACTTTGGTTCATCAGGTAAATTTACCAAAGTTGGTTTTGCAATTTTATCAAGTGGGAAATCTTTTTGAATTATTTTAACTGGAATTATATTTTTTAGAGTATTGAGAAAAAGACACAAATTCTCTTCTTTAGCTTTTTGTATTAAGCTATTATGGAAGTCTAATTGTTTATTTTTTAAATAATCAAGTTTCTCTTTATCCATTTTTATACGTCATTTTTGTCGAATATTACTGGTAACGTTTTGGCGCTTGGCGAGGTTTGGTACTAAAGATGCGAGATTTTTCGATTAAACACAAATTTTCCAAATACAAAACCAACTTTCCTCCCGATACTTCGGGAAAGCCAATTGCCTAAATCCGTTCTAGTAGCTGTTATACCACGTTTTTCTTTATTTCTCTTTCGTATTCTGTGTCAAAACCAAGATAACTAATATCACTTAGTTTTATAATTTTGTTCTCACTCCAATTCAAATCTTCGTCAATTAAATGTAATTCAACTGAATCATTTGTAGCCCATAATATTTTACCAACAAGAAATGAATCTTCATCATCATATGCAAAAATTGAAACTATTTCTGAAACTAAGCTCCTCAATGATTTCTCTAAATCTGTAAAGTCATTCAAATTAATGTTAGCTATCAAACTTTCTGAATTGTCATTTTTCAATTCTGCATAATCTTTTTCTTCCCAAGTTCTATATTTTTCAACGTCACTGTTTTTCACAATAGTATATCCGTCAAAATTTTCGTTTTCTTCATCAAAATTTAGAAGCATAACTATTTCAGAGTTTGCTACAAGGCACTTTCCTGTGTAAACATCGTCTACATTTGGCGCAAGGTCAATATCGATTATTAATCTTTGTTCTGCTATTTCTTCCATTTGCAGTTACGTGTTTAAAATGTGGTATAACATTCTGGAACTACAGCGGGTTTGGTGACTAAATAAGCCTATTATTCGAATTTGCCACTCGAGCGATAGCGAACAGGCGAAGCAAATCATCCCAAATACAAAACCAACTTCCCATTAAGCTAATTGCCCAAATGCGTTGTAGTAGCTGTTACTGGATGGCTTTTTTACATCTAATACTTTCCGTTGTCTTATAAATTTCGTTTGGCAGATCATCAGTAGAATAATATGTTTTCAGTACTTCGCATTCACAATTATCTTTCTTCAATTTCAACACAATGATTCTCGGCCCCAATGGATGATTTCCGCGCTCCCAATCTTTAACTTTAAAACCTTTCTTTTTCAATATTTGAACTAGGATTAGTTTTTCATCTCCATCTTTGGCTACAATTTCTTTCGACAACAAATCGTATAAATTTGGAAGCTCAATAAACTTGTTATTAGAGTTTTCAATAGCGAATTCTACAACTTTTTCATTGAAATCTTCATACGGATTTTTCGCCTTTTCGTTACACGAAAAAAACAAAATCGAAAATAATATTATTATATATTTCATTGAGTAATGTCGGTTTAAGCTTGCCAGCAAAGTCTTGGTACTACAGCGGGTTTCGGACTAAATTAAGCCCATTCTTCGGATTTGCCACTCGAGCGATAGCGAACACGCGAAGCAAATCACCTCAAATACAAAAGTCTATTACCTAAATCCGTTGTAGTAGCTGTTTGTGCGGTATTTTTTACGTGATATTTTATCAATAATGTCCGCTTCCATTTTTATATCCATTTTAGTTAAGCATCAAATTCAGCATAGTAAATGATTCGTTCAACTTTTTTAGCGTCTGATTTGAATTCTTCAATTTTCAATAGATCATTATAAAAATCTTGTAAAACAAAAATTTCTAAGAAATATTCAAATCCTGAACATTTTGTTTCTGCTATTATGCTCAACTGTATTTCTATTTCTTCAGGAGTTAATTCCAAAACTAAAGCTTCAGAATCTGGTAAAAATTTTCCATTATTTCTTTTTGCAAAAATTGAATGTATAACTTCGTCAGTGTCTTTATAATTCTTACAGTTTAAAATTGCTTCACTCAATATCATTCGTCGTTGTCTTTAGTAGTTCGTTCCTCAAATATCGCACATAACGTCCTGTGGCTTTGCGTAAGTTGCGGAAATTGGAACTGAGTTGCCTCGGCCGGACGAAACGAAGTTATGAAAAACCAAACGAACTTTTACAACCAAAACAGCAATTTTTATTTGTTTTTAAGCACAGTTCTTTGTTCGTGGCAAGTGGCTTTGTCGTCCGTTGTCTGGTCGGGTGTCTGCTGAAAAAATAAAAGGGAGAGGGAGAATTTATCTTGTCTTTGTTAGTTCCGTTGGTGCATAACCAAATTGCTTTTTAAAAGCGTAAGAGAAATGAGATAAACTCTCAAAGCCAAGTTCTAAATAGATTGTAGTCGGCTTTTTATTGTTTTTTTCTATTTGATGGTGTGCTTCTGTAAGTCGTTTGTTCTGCAACCATTGTCGGGGCGACATATCAAATGTTTTTTGAAAATCACGTTTGAACCCCGCAAGACTTCGTCCCGTCAATTTAGCAAAGCTGTCAATCGGAACATTAAACCTGAAGTTAGATACCATAAACTTTTCCAAATCAATTTTATGTGGTTCGGAAAAGTCAAAAAGAAAATTTTTAAGTTCAGGTTTTGCAAGCAGCAAAAGTTCAACCGCTTCTTTTACCTTTAATTCACTTAGCGGATGGTCAATATTTTTCGGATTTACTGTATAAGGAATCAAAGAGTTGAAAAAACCTTTCAAATAGGCACTTTCAGGTAGAAGGATATTTGATTTACCGTGATATTTCGCTGTTGTTTCCAACTGTTTTTCCAGGGCATATTGCCCCAGAATATCTTCTTTCAGAATAAACATCAAAGCCTTATAATATTCGTTGTTTTTTGGCGTTTTGATGGTCTTCACAAATTGGTGCTTTCTTACCAGATATATTTCGCCCGACCTTGCTGTAATTCTATCGGTGGAGGTCTCAAAAGTCATTTCACCTGAAAGCTGCAATAACAAAACACTTTCGACCAGCAGGTTATCATATTCTGTTACCTTTTCTGTATCCAAAGAATAGACTATGGCGTCTGAAAATAAGTTCTCCGTTTGCTTTCTCATACTTTTATTCGTTATTTCTATGCAGGCAATCCTACCATTTTAGCACTCTCTTTCCATAACAAATCCTTTATGTTATTGTCTTGTGCAAGTTGGGAAGGATTGGGAAAGGTAAGCTTTCCCCTTACAAGTGACGTATAAATTTTGTCCGTTGGTAGTGTAACTTTACCCAATGCAAGCTCTGCCAACGCTTCACCCGAACGTTTTGCTGTACCCATAAAGAAGGCAGGTTTAAACATACTGACTACATTGAATAATGGTCGAATGATGACAGGTAGCAATATCTTTATAAATACTGATTGTTTCCCCATTAGGGATGTATCTCCAGTTAACCCGGGATTGTACGCAATCACACGGATACCGCTGTCGTCTTTCAAACTTATGGCTGAAAGGGAACGTGCGGTAAGAAGATTGCAGAGTTTTGTTGCTGCATAAAAACGCATACCTTTCGGACTATTTTCATTAGGATAAGCCAATTCCCTTAGGTCTAATGTCTTCGGACCGAAAAAAATGATTGCGGGGTCGTGCGAATCACTTGTCGTGATAACAATTTTACCGCCTTTTGCCAGATCAGGCAGGAGTAACCTTGCCAACAAATAATGGGCAAGATGGTTAGTGGCAAATGTCAGTTCAAAACCTTCTTCACTTCGTTGTTTGTTATCGGTCGCTTGAATACCTGCATTTAATACCAAAATATCAATTTTAGCATTTCCCAAACGTTGTTTTATGTTGTCAGCAAAAGAACGAACGCTTTTTAAAGAAGAAAGATCAAGCGGAAGAATGTCTGTTCCTTCAGGCGCAATACGTCCGCTTCCACGTGCACCAACATATACTTTCGTGTCGGGCAATTTTACAAAATGTTTTAAGGCTTCTGCACCAATGCCTGATGTTGCCCCTGTCATTACAATTATCATAGTAAATTGAATTTATGTTCAGATACAAAGGTGCGAGTAAAAAACGTAACACACTTTCCTGTATGGCTCAACTTTCTTTCTTGTATGGCTCACTTACAAAATAGTGAGGTGGGTGGGATTGGTAAATTTTTCCTTGTGGGTCGGCCTTTTTATTTTTTTGTGTCGTCTGGTCGGGTGTCTGCCTGTCAACTCAGGTCGTCCTGCCATTGCCACTAACGTTCTGGTACTACAGCGGACTTGGTACTAAATTAAGCCCATTCTTCTGATTTGCCACTCGAGCGATAGCGAACAGGCGAAGCAAATCATTCAAATACAAAACCAACTTTCCTCCCGATACTTCGGGAAAGCCTATTGCCCAAATCCGTTGTAGTAGCTAGTTAGCGACAGGTTGTTTCTATTTTTAATGAATAGTATTAATAATAATTGCTCCATCAACGGCTTCTGGTCCATAAATTACAGAACTGCTGTTTTTATGGAGAATTTCCAAGGCTCGAATATCACTTTTCTTCAATGGTAACATAACTGTGTCAAGCTTCTTGTTATATTTCCAAACGATTCCATCAATAGCAATTAATGGGGTTTTATTAACAGCATCATTTTTGAAAGCTATTTTTACCGAATCCGATAAAGAGTATTTACTATATTCATCATTGTCTTTCAAAACAAATATTGTTGGCTTATTGCAACTCAAAAAAGTTAGAGAAATTAATACTAATATCTTTTTATATTTCATAGTTGTAATTTATTCAGGTTTGGCAACTTACCGATAACGTTTTGCAGCTTGCCGAAGTCGGGACTCTCGAAGCACCATCTGTCGAGCTACCATTAAAGTTTATTCGGAGCCGAAAAGTTTCTGACACCACGAACGCCCCGCTTTTGGCAAGTTGCTGTTATCTGCAGTAATTTTCTCCTCTTTCATTATTTCTGTTACATGCTTAATTAAACCGTCCACCATTGGTGAAAAGTTTATATACTTTTTCTGTTGACTGATAATACGATTATATGATTTCTTAGATGTCTCGTCTGATGAGCTGTTTGTCTTAATAATTATTCTGCAAAGTTGCTCAACACAATCTCTTGCAATAGTATTATTGTCGGTTCCTTTTATTACTCTTTCAAGGATTTCAAAGGCTTTATCATTTTCACCAGTCTCAACATATAACGCTGCCAATTGTAGATTGTAGATTTCGGTTAGAACGTCTTTATCATTTTTTTCGATTGTCAATTTAAAGGCTTCAATCTCTAAAAACTTGTCGGCAGTGTATTTTGCGTATGTTCTATATAAACCAAGTTCTTCGTATGTCCAGACTCTTTCCTGCTTTATCCATTCAGGTAATCTCGTTAAAAATCGTTCCCTTTCATTTGTAGAATAAAGAAAATACAATTCGTCTTGAATTGGGAACTTGTAACTTCTGAAATAGGATTTTTTACTTTCTTTCCAATCGTCTATATCCTCTTGTGAATAATTGCAACTTTCTTCTGTCTCGCCAATATACTTTAACAGTTCACTTTTTAATGGATTGTCAACTGTTTTTAAGTATTGATAGGTTTCCTTAATGCCGACCGAAACCAAGTATTCTCCATCAAATCCAATTCCGCTATCAAAGTCAATATTTTTAGCTTCAAAAAACAACCAAATGATTTCAGGCGAATTGAAAAGTGTCAGAATGTAGGCACAGAAGTATAAATTATCAACTTCACCGTCTTTCGCATATTTTCTCCATTCCTTTTCTTCTGTAAACAAGAATTTCACAATTTCATAGTCCGCCTGTTTAAGGTCATTGTAAATTGCAATGTTTAGTCTTAATCGATCAAAGTGTTTTGAATTTATGGCGTCTTTGTCAAAGCGATAATTGTCCAAGAGTTTTGAGTTCTGTCGGACTAAGTCAAGTTCAGTTTTATATTTCTCTATTAGTGTCAAGGTGTCTTGGTATTATTGCACATAACGTTCTGGTACTACAACGGGTTTGGGACTAAATTAAGCCCATTATTCGGATTTGCCAAATCATTCCAAATACAAAACCAACTTTCCTCCCGATACTTCGGGAAAGCCTAATACCCCAATCCGTTGTAGTAGCTGTTATGCGTTCGGCTTTTTTTCAATTTATTACGGTAAAAGCCAAAATCTCCAACCATTCCAATATTCTCAATAATAATAATAATAATAATAATAATAATTGAAATCTTTGTAATTCGGATTTTTATCAAGTTTATTTGTCGTCAAAAAGTTTACGTATTCACTTTTTTGTTTAAATGTCTTTACAGTATTATTTTCCAAATTGTAGACGAAATAATTGCCATCATAATTTTCATTTGAATCGTGACTTCAAGTCTCATAACACAGTATTTCCATTCTACGAATGCCGAATAAAGGTGCTATCCTATCAGTCCTGCCCAGAATCAGCTTGGAATCGATGGATATTATCTTGTCGTTGTAGAAAATTATTAAATTTACCGTTCAAATGACAGTAAAAATAAGCAATCCTTGTATTTACTGGTTAGCATAGATCATATGAAAGTATTATTCACATTAATTTTTGTTATTATTACCAATTTGTGCCTGTCACAATCCGTTTCAGAATACAAGCGGTTTAAACATTTTGAGATATTAACAGGTAACGACACGATAAAATATCATATCTATTCGCAGAATGAAATTGCTGACAAGACAAAAATCTTATTGTATATCCAAGGCTCTGCAGCAATTCCAATGTTTGATGTCAGGAAAGAAAAAGAATCCATTTCTGTTGTTTCAACTATCCCTTTTGATTTGAATGGCATTCCAGAAGACTACGCATTTATAATTGTATCAAAGAAATGTGTTCCTTTTGCAACAATAAATGAAACTTACAATCCTCCAAAATGCTATTACGAGAATGAATCTCTGGATTATAGGGTTTGGCAATGCAATAACGTTATCAATCACATAACAAACACAGTAATCAAAAATTCCGAAAAAATTGTTGCATTAGGACATTCAGAAGGAAGCGATGTTGTCGCGAAACTTGGCACAGTGAATAAAAAAATCACGCGCATTGGATTTTGGTCCGGCAGTGGGAATACGCAATACAATGACTTTGCACTATTGATAAGAAAAGAAACAGCTGAAGGAAAGGCTGATGAGGCTACTTCATTAAAAAAATTAGAAAGCCTATATGCACAGATTGAAGATATTGAAAAAGATCCAACCTCGATCGATAAATTTTGGCTGGACAATACCTATAAACGTTGGCACGAATTTTCAGAGCCGGCGGTTGAAAATTTGCTTAAAATAAACATTCCGATATTTGTAGCGATCGGAACTAAAGACCAGGCAGTTCCTTTTGAATCGTCTTTGATTATAAAAACAGAATTCATACGGCACCATAAAGACAACCTTACATTTAGAATCTATCCGGATCTCGACCACGGATTTGAAACTGTCCCAAATACGAAGAATGAAGAACCAAAAGATCGGTGGATGGATATTTTTTCGGAATTTATGGAATGGGCAAATAAAGAATAAAAACTCCTGCCAGCGCATTCCCAAAATCTATGAGTCCAATAATAATCTTCCTTCAACAACCAAATTGTGCAGTTCAGCCATCAGTTTTTCAACAATAACGCTCATCTGATCTACCCCTTCCCTGTTGAGCTTTGACAATTTATGATGAAGGGTCATGTGCCTATCCAAGTAAGGAAAGAAATCCGTCCAGAACTGCCCTATCAGATGATCATGCTTTCGTATGTCCGAATCCGCATAGACACATAATTGCCATAATGTTTGATTGGAAAGATAATTGGGCAGGTAACAGGTCTTGCCATAAATATAGGTCCTGCAAAAGGACAGGAAAAACAAGGCAAAGAAATAGTCCAATCCCTGGTAGTTTCCTTTGGCATTATTGGAACCAGAAGAAGATTTCCATACTCGAGCAGAAAGAGGTGATTGAAGACAGCCTGCTGAAACAGATCTCTGCAATATTAAAAATTCCTGTTGAAGCGTTTCAGAATTTTGATGAAGAACAGGCTGTAAATATTATAGCTAACACCTACTCTTTCCAAGATTTTAAGGATAATGCTGTAGCTTCGGGGTTTAGTTACCAACCTTCTTTCAATCCTGTAGATAAAATGGTTGAGCTTTATGAGCGAATGTTACAACAGCAAAAGGACATGATAGAGAAACTAGAAAAGCTCATCAATAAATAAAAATAGAACTAATTGGAGATAATTACTTTTTCATAGGAAAGGCTCAACATATGGTTGAGCCTTTTTTTCTTTTATAATTAAGTTATTTATACATATAAGTATATATACTTAGTTCAAATTTACCAAGTGGTGTGAATACAACTTGATATTTAATTGAATATTTTCAGAAATCTAGAGATTGATCTGGATTTATTATCACCCCAAGGCATTTTTCTTACTGCTGGATAAGAGAGATAAAGAAACCTTTTTGCCCTTGTAAAAGCGACATACAAATTATTTTTTTCTTGATTTAATTCTTCTCCGCCCTTTTCAATAGCTAAGTAGTATGGAAAAGTGCCATCATCCAGACCAATGAGAAAGACAATGTCAGATTCTTGTCCTTTCATTGTATGTACAGTGCTGATACATACACCATCTTCCTTGACATTCTTTAAAACCGTCCCTAACGAAATTGCATTTTTAAATCCGGTTAGTGTTGGTTTTAAGTTATTAACTGAATATGTCTTCCAAAGATTCTTAAAGCCATCTAACTCATTGGAAATTTGAAGCTGATCTTCTTCATTGAAAATATTATTATCTTTAATGAAATTTTCAATCTGTTTTATTGAACCTTTCATATTATCTTCAGTCAATTTATCTACGATATTTTTAATAAACGAAAAAAAACTATACTTTGAGAGTTCAATTTGATGTTCATCATCAAAATCATCAATCTTGAGCAAACTTTTAAGCTTTCTTGTATGGATTTTATCGGAAGGATTAATTTTAATTCTAAAGTAATTATCAAAAACCTTCATAAAAGTTGTTTCAAACTTAACGCCGTTATTTCCTGATTTAAAATAATACGGTATTTTACTATTGATGAGTTCTTGTTCAATATATTTAAATACAAATCTATTCCTTCCAAGAATCGCAATTTTACTGTAATCAATTTCACCCTCAATATCGGAATGCAGTTTTTCAGTTATCAATTCCTTAATCTTATTTACAACAAATTTTGCCTCGTCTAATTCATTAGATCTGCGCTGAATTTCAAATTTACCTTCTATAACGTGATTTAAAGCCTCAACATTTAAGTCCATTAATTTATTGGCAGCCTCAATCACTTTTTTTGAGCATCTATAATTTTCATCTAAAGTGATTTTACTTGCATTGAAATCTTCAACAAATAATGTTTGCATATACTTAGGTGTTGATCCATTGAATCCATAAATAGCTTGATTTGGATCTCCCACAATCATTATATTATTAATAACTTTAGTACACAATGATTTTAATAAATAATACTGAGCTTTATTTAAGTCTTGCCCTTCATCAATAAAAATATAATTATATGCCTTTGAATATAGACTCCGAGCAGCCTCATTATTTATAAATAGTTTATAAATCATTAAAATTAAATCATCAAAATCTATTGCGTTATTAGACCTGAGATTATCTTGGTATTCATTGTAAAGCATTAAGAAGTGTTCTTCACCTTCTTCAGTAATTAATTCTTCAGGTTCAGCGAGTTCTCTCTTAACTTCAGAAATAAAAGTTAGAACCCTAGTTTTATATAGAGATCTTTCTTTTGAATCCATTTCTTTGTATAGCTTTGTGAAGTAGGGAATTGATTTTATCACATCTTCCACAATTTCAATTCTATCACTTTCATCTTCAAAAATATGTGGCATTTTTTGAAATCCTAAAAGCTTAAATCTAGCTTCTAATATGGATTGACAAAAAGAGTGAAATGTACCTACAAAAACATTATTGTTTTTGATAGTTTCTAAAGACAGTCTATCTTTTAATTCCTCACTAGCCTTATTGGTAAATGTGATAGCCAAAACCTTCGAAGAATTATCATTTAGAAGCTGTTTAACACGCTCTGTTAATACTCGCGTTTTTCCACTTCCCGCACTAGCTTCAATTAAAAAAGCACCTTCTTTTAAATCTACAATTTCTTTTTGTTTCGGAGATAAATTAATTTTATACATCTGTAGGTGGATTTAGTATTTCGTTTATCTTGTCAATAAGTTCAACAATTTTTGGAGGAAGAGGTTTCTCGCTTTCAAATATTTTCTGGGACAAAATTGGAGGGTATATAGTCTTTTTTGAAGATAAAAATTCATTATAAGCTTCTAATTTTCCCTCATCGGTATTGTATACTCTTAGGACATCTTCAAAAATGAATTGTTTACATTTTGGACATTTTTCAGTAGTAGGTTGTCGTTTTAATACAGTACCGTGTCTTTTCAATATTTGTTCATCAAGATTTTCACCATAAATTTCTTTTAAAGTTTCTTGTATCTCATCTACAAAATCATTATTAATCAAATGTTGTTCAAAATCCTCTTCGTTTTCAAAATAAACAATATTAGAAGGTAGTACAAAATCTACTGGTCTAACTTCTAGTTTTTTAAGTCTGATTACATCTTTTTTTATTTTTTTTAAAATAGGCTTTTCTCCATCACTTAAAATGAACCATTTAATTCCAAGAGATTCGCAAAAATAAATAAATGGAAAGTAGTTCCCACCACCATTTATTCCGATAACATTTACCCCAAGAGAAACATAATCGATATTCATCCTTTTCTCAATAAGTAACGGTAAAGATTGTTCTTCCGTTTCACCCTCACATAATATTACAACTTTGGAAAAAAACAATTCTCCTCTAGTATTTACAACTTGTCTTTTTATTTTCCATTTTTCATCATCACTTAGTTCTTCAAGATTTAATTTTCCTATTTTAGTTCCCACATTATCTCTCATAATACTTCTAATTTCTGACAAATTAGCACTGGATGCTATATTTGTAGAATGAGTTGAAATAATTTTTTGACCCGCAATATTCTTTATTTGTGAATATAGTTTTTTCTGGGCATTTGGATGCAAATGGGATTCGGGCTCTTCTATAGCCAATATTGGAAAATAAGGCTTGTCATTATCTGAGTAAAATTTTTGATTTAAATTTAAGAACGATTTAAGCACTAACATTGAAGACCAACTTCTTGTACCCATACCGTGATAATCCATTGAAAATTCTGAATAATTTATTCGAATACCCTTATTTAAATCTCGAACCTTTTTTGTGAATGGAGTCAATTGCACCGAATTATTAGGATTATCCATTGCAGTATCTAACTCCTCTAATGTTTCTTGCAAATTTGATAAGATATCAGAACTTCCAATAGTTGCATCGTTCAATTCAGAAATCAATCTCTCAATTTTTATTTTGTCTGCTGGTGTAAATTCTAGCGAAGATAATATGCGTCCTAAATATGAAGATTTAGATTTTATATCGTCTAAAATATCTCTATTAGCATCGAGATAAAAAAAAGGAATTTCATCGAAATAAAAACTCAATTCATTTTCATATTGATGATCGAACCAATGAACACCATCATCAAAATATTCCTCCCATTGATCGATATAGTACTGTTTTTTTCTAAAAGCTTTATTGTGTTCTTTAATAATTGTCCGAAAAGCCATTATCTGGTTTCCTTCAGAACTTATCCCAATTCTGTCAGTTTTAAAAACGTCTGCCCAATCTTCAGTGAATTCGCTAGAGACACTATCATCGGGAGATATGGGTACAAAGAGAATGTCAATGATTATTGTATCATCTATTTCATCATCCATATAACAGAAATCATCGTTCGAAATAAAATGAGTATTTGTTAATGCTAGTTGTAAAGCTTTTAATATTGTAGTCTTGCCGGAATTATTTGTTCCTACTAAAACAGTTGCATTTTCAAAGTCAACTTCAACATTTTTAAAACCTCGAAATCCTTTTATTCTTATAGATTGTAATCGTATACTCATATATAAGTTTGAAAAATTTATAATTATTAGTTTTGTCTATAAACATTACCAAATCACGCAGATTTGTAATCCGTGCCCCAAGTATATCTCAACAAATTTATAAAAAAGAAAATCCATTTTTTTATTACTATTAGGAATGTTCGCGCTATCGTTGCGTATATCTGAGCGATCGTTTTAGTTTTATCAAACTTATTTATTTCGCATTCTCCCATTAGCATCCGGAACAGCTCTTTTACCTGGCGCAATTGAAACCATTCGTCCGTCTGGACCTTGAACACCTCTATGACTAGCTCTTATTGCAGTCATTCTTCCATCAGAACCTTGGATTCCTCTAGCACCTGAAGGTATTTCAACCATTCTTCCATCACTACCTTGAAGTCCACGAGAGCCAGCTCTTATTGCAACCATTCTGCCATCACTACCTTGAAGTCCACGACCTCCTGAAGGGATGGCAATCATTCTACCATCACTACCCTGTAAACCTCGCCCTCCTGGAGGAATGGCAACCATTCTTCCGTCAGAACCTTGCAATCCACGATGTCCATCAGGAATAATTATAGACATCCCATCACTTCCTGTTAATTTTCTATTCATATTTTCTATGTTTTTTTTCTTAATTACCGGCTAACTTAAATATCCCCGCTATATTATAGCATAT